>Ga0209090_10000030_pt1:0-87500 | contig 91394 bp, 97 predicted proteins | sample ArcticOcean_MG_C_9_FD_187432 | JGI IMG/M metagenome (GOLD analysis project Ga0209090, IMG submission 187432) | Marine microbial communities from western Arctic Ocean - ArcticOcean_MG_CB2_152 (SPAdes) (version 2) | ecosystem: Environmental > Aquatic > Marine > Oceanic | place: Arctic... | reverse complement strand
GAATACTAACATGAAGTTGAAAGTACCAGAAATACCTAAAGGCATACCGTCAGAGAAAGAACCTTGACCAATTGGGTATACGATGAATACAGCAGCTGCAGCAGCTACAGGAGCTGAGAATGCTACGAAGATCCAAGGACGCATACCTAAACGGTAAGATAATTCCCACTCACGACCCATGTAAGTACATACACCAATGAAGAAGTGTAAAACTACTAATTGGTAAGGTCCACCGTTGTATAACCACTCATCTACAGAAGCAGCTTCCCAGATTGGGTAGAAGTGTACACCGATAGCGTTAGAACTTGGTACTACAGCACCAGAAATGATGTTGTTACCGTACATTAAAGAACCAGCAACTGGCTCACGGATACCATCGATATCTACTGGAGGTGCAGCGATGAATGCGATGATGAAACAAGTTGTAGCAGTTAATAAAGTAGGGATCATTAAACAACCGAACCAACCGATGTATAAACGGTTCTCAGTGCTAGTAACCCATGCGCAGAAGCGCTCCCATAAACTTGCGCTAGCGCGCTTTTCTAAAGTTGCAGTCATAATATTTTATGTTTAAAATTTTATTTTTAATTCCCAGGATTAACCTGTTACAATTTATTATAAGACATTTTTAATTTTTTGCCCACAATTTTTTAAATAATTATTTTTTAAAAATTGCCTATGGTTGCCAACAATAATGAAAAATTATATAATAGGTTGGTAAGTACGTAGCTCAGTGGATTAGAGCATTAGACTCCGAATCTAAATGCCAGGGGTTCAATTCCCCTCGTACTTAAGGGTTTAAAAATAGGGACTGAAATCGATTCGACGATTAGGTTTAAAGAGACAATACAAGTCGAGAATGAGAATTTCTCGTTAAAATTTCTCAAAAAAATAATAAATGCAAATAACATTTTAAAATTCTTTACCAAGTCTCCGGTAGTAGCATTCGCCTAAAACCTTTGGTTTCATGTTAGCCTAATCTTAATCTAATATGAAAATTTTTAAGATGCAGCTAAAAAATAAATTTAGCTAAGAACCCTACACAATCAAATGTATGTATAACAGAACTTGAAATACTATTGGCTAATACAACCTAATTGGACGTGGGTTCAAATCCCACCAGTTCCAAAAACTAGAAGCATCTGTGGCCGAGTGGTCGAAGGCACCGGACTCATAATCCGTTTTCGTAAGAACGTCACTGGTTCAAACCCAGTCAGATGCAATATTTTTAACATATATTTTTATGTTAAAAAGTCATTAATGTACTTGTATGAAGATAATAAACCTCCTTAAACATATTAATGTTTGAAAGATTTACCGAGAAAGCGATTAAAGTAGTTATGCTTTCTCAGGAGGAATCACGAAGATTAGGTCATAATTTCGTGGGTACCGAGCAAATATTATTAGGGTTAATTGGAGAAAACGGTGGAGTTGCTTATAAAGTTCTTCGCACTTTTGGAGTTACACTTCGAGAAGCTCGTACAGAAGTGGAACGTATTATTGGACGTGGGTCCGGATTTGTCGCTGTCGAAATTCCTTTCACGCCTAGAGCAAAAAGAGTTTTAGAAATTGCAATTGAAGAGGCTCGTGATCTTGGACATGGGTATATTGGTACTGAGCATATTCTTCTTGCACTTTTAGAAGAAGAAGTAGGTGTTGGTGTTCGTGTACTTCAACAATTAGGTTTAGTTATTTCTCAAATACGTACGGAACTTTTAATCCAAATTGGAGAAAATATTGAAGCTGTTGCTCCAGGTGACAAATCTGATCAATTTGACATGGGCGGACTTGCAATTGAAGAATTCACAACAAATTTAACAGAAACTGCTTTTAACGGAAATTTAGATCCTGTGGTTGGACGTGATAATGAAATCAGTCGTGTTATTCAAATTTTAGCTCGTCGCCGAAAGAATAATCCAGTTCTTATTGGAGAACCAGGAGTAGGTAAAACGGCTGTTGCGGAAGGTTTAGCACAAAAAATTGTTGAACGCGATGTTCCTGCATTATTAGACGATAAACAAGTTATTAGTTTAGATGTGGGGCTTTTATTAGCCGGAACAAAATATCGTGGTGAGTTTGAGGAACGTTTAAAACGTATTGTTGATGAGATACGAAGTTCTGACAATATCATTTTAGTTATTGATGAAGTTCATACTTTAATTGGTGCAGGTGCAGCGGAAGGTGCAGTTGACGCAGCAAACATATTAAAACCAGCTCTAGCTCGTGGTGAATTACAATGTTTAGGTGCAACAACTGTAGAAGAATACCGTAAACATATTGAACGCGACTCAGCATTAGAGCGTCGTTTCCAGCCTGTTCAAGTACCCGAGCCATCAGTTGATGATACTGTAGATATCCTTAGATGTTTACGAGCACGTTATGAACGACATCATGGTTTAAAAATCGGTGATGATGCTTTAGAAGCAGCTGCGAAAATGGGAGCACAGTACATTGCGGATCGTTTTTTACCAGATAAGGCTATTGATTTAATTGACGAATCTTGTGCACGCGTACGTTTACGTGCAACGCGAACTCCTGATTCAGCAACTGGTTTAAAACGCGAGTTGCGCGATGTAATGAAAGAAAAAGAAATTGCAATTCGTGAACAAGATTTTGAACGCGCGGCAGATATTTTAGACCGTGAGATCGAAATTCGTGCGCAATTAAATATTATTCTTTCAACAGTAAAACGCGTTTCTTCATCTAAAGAAACACCAACATATGAAGCAATCGTTTGTGAGGACGATATTGCACATGTTGTTGCAGCATGGACTGGTATTCCTGTTAATAAACTTTCTAAGACAGAGTCAGAAAAGTTATTAGTAATGGAAGATACACTTCATTCACGTATTATTGGACAAGAGCAAGCTGTTTCTGCGGTATCAAAAGCCATTCGAAGAGCCCGTGTAGGTTTACGTAATCCAAATAGACCGATTGCTAGTTTCTTATTCTCTGGACCGACAGGCGTAGGAAAAACAGAATTATGTAAAGCACTAGCTTTATTCTTCTTTGGTGCAGAAGACTCAATGATACGTTTAGATATGTCCGAATATATGGAGCGACATACTGTAGCGAAATTAATTGGTTCACCTCCAGGTTATGTAGGTTATAGTGAGGGTGGTCAATTAACAGAAGCAGTAAGACGTAAACCTTATACAGTTGTGTTATTTGATGAGATTGAGAAAGGTCATCCAGACGTATTTAATTTGTTATTACAAATTCTTGAAGATGGTCGATTAACAGATTCAAAAGGTCGAACAATCGATTTTAAGAATACAATGATCATTCTGACATCAAATGTGGGAGCAAAAGCTATTCAAAATGCCGTAGGTAACGGTAGTGGGCTTGGATTTGATAGCCCAGATAGTGATACTGAAGATTCTGAGTACACTAGAATGGCAGAATTGGTAAATGAAGAATTAAAGCGTTTCTTCCGTCCAGAATTCTTGAATCGTTTAGATGAAGTTATTATCTTCCAACAATTAACTAAACGAGATTTAGCACAGATTGCTGATATTATGTTAGCTCAATTATGTGCCCGAACTAAAGAGCAGAATTTCACATTAAATGTGACACCACGTGCTAAAGATTTATTAATTGATGAGGGATATGACCCAATTTACGGTGCTAGACCATTACGCCGAGCAATTATGAAATTACTTGAAGATAAATTAGCTCAAACAGTATTAAGTGAGACGATTGAACCCGATAGCTTAGTATTAGTCGATGTAAACGATAATAGAGAATTAAGTATTGTTGTTGATCACAGTTCAACACCACTTCTTGAACCAGTTACACCTTAACTTTTCTTAAATAAAAACAAATACTAGTTGTATAAACTTCAGAAATATTTATTGCCAATTTCCTAAGGAAATTGGCAAAGTTCTGAATGCCTTTTTTATGCTATAATATATATAGCGTTACAGCTAGACTAAATTTATCTAGATATAAAGACTATGGACATTATAAGCTTAGGATACGCAGGCTTAATGGTTGTTTTTACGTTTTCCCTTTCTTTAGTTGTTTGGGGTCGAAACGGATTTTAAACTTTTTTAGTTGGCTCCGTTATATATTAAAAACGGAGAACGCTTTAAGTTTTATTGAGGAAATAAAAAAATGATGGAAGAAATTGTTACTACAGGGGTCATTTGTTTTGGAATGACGTTAATCGGTATTTCTCTTGGTTTTGCATTATTAAAAATCCAAGCTGGATAAAGTCGAGCGATTAATTCTAATTATTTGCTTTCAAGCAAGCATTTTTACTTAATTTATATGGACTTTGTCTTGTTTTTAATTAATATTTTTATTATCGTACTAATTCTTATTCGTGTACCCAATGTAAACACGGCAGCTATGGATATAGATCAAAATCCAAAGTTTTTAAATCCGTTGATTGGTGTTTTCATTGGTATAGATTTGACTTATATGGTCTATAATCAGATTCAAGCTTAATTACTTTTGTAATAAAAAATTTTAATATCGTATTAAGGCTTGTATAAAAATACTAATTATATGTATAATTTTTAAAAGTTATATGGTATTATGGCGGTATAGCTAAGTGGTAAGGCAGAGGATTGCAAATCCTTTATTCCCCAGTTCGAATCTGGGTGCCGCCTAATATTTTATTTTTGGGAGAGTGGTGGAATGGTAGACACGACGGACTTAAAATCCGTTGGCTTTTGCGGCCGTGAGGGTTCAAGTCCCTCCTCTCCTATCTTATCCAATATATTGGATCGTCGACGTCTGTGTATTATGGCGTAATAAGGCTATTTTTCCTGTTTTTGCAATTTCTAAAATTCCAAATTTTTGTAATAATTGTTCCAAAGCCAAAATTTTTTCGGGTTCGCCCGTTACTTCTATTGTTAAACATTTTGATGCTAAATCCACAATTCTAGCATTAAAAACTTTTGCGATATCCATTATTTCTGTCCGTGTTTCCTCAGTAAAACGAACTTTTAATAACATCAATTCTCTGCCAACATTTGGTAAAGTTGTAATATCTTGAACTTTACGAACATTTATTAATTTATAAAGTTGCTTCGTTAATTGTTCAATAGTTTTATCATCACCTGGAACAACCATAGTAATGCGAGATATTTTTTTTTGTTCTGCTGGACCAACTGAAAGACTTTCGATATTAAAGCCTCTTCGAGCAAATAAACCAGCGATACGTGTTAAAACACCCGACTCATTTTCAACTAAAACAGATAAAGTATGTTTCATTTTAAAATTGTAATTAAAATAGCTGGTATTAAAAATACCAGCTTGCTTAATAATTTAGAAATTCATTTCAGCGGCTTGTACTTTTTCAAATTGCTTTTTCTTAATAACTAAGAATGTTTGACATAATACTACGGCTAAACAGAATACTAAGTAACCAACAATACGATCAGGGTTTTGTAAAACGATTTCCGTTTCAGCTTGGCCAAAACCACCAACATTCGGATCAGTCGTTAAAAGTGTATCTTTTGTTACAACTTGACCAGATTTAGCTGTAACACTTAATCCTTTTGAGATTTTTTGATCTATAATTGTACCATCTGCGCCAGTAATAGAAATTTCATAACCATTACCATTTGCACTTGGATTTACAGACGATATTACACCTGCAGCACTTGCTAAAACTGCATTATTGTTTGATTTATCACCATTAGGGTTGATTTGTCCGCGACCACGATTAGCCCCAACATAAATTGGGTATTTTAAGAAATTAATGTTCTCATTCTTTGCAGGATCGGGTGCTAAAATAGGGAATGAAATTTCTTGGTTTTTATCTCCTAAAATAGGACCAACTACAAGAATACTTTCAGCAGTTGAGCTATATGGTGAAATATAAACACCCTTATTTTTTGCTTTAACTTCAGCAGGCACACGCTTTGGCGGTGCTAATTTGAAGCCCTCTGGTAAGATAACAACAGCACCCACATTTAAAGGGCCTCTATCACCACTAGCAACTAATTGTTTTTTCTTTAAATCATATGGGATTTTCACAACGGCTTCGAAAACCGTATCAGGCAAAACAGCACTAGGTGACTCAATGCCCGTTGGTTTTTGTGCTAAGTGACAGTTTGCACAAGCAATACGTCCATTAGCTTCACGTGGATTTGCATACGCTTGTTGCGCATAAATTGGATAAGCATTAGTGTTTTGAGGGAAAAAACTCCCAACAACCATTAACACTGCGATAAACGAATAAATGATATTCTTAAATTGTTTTTTCATTTTTAAAAACTTTTTCAGTTTCTATATTTTTAGATAAAGTATTTTTTATTTTTTAACGGTTTATTTCTTATAAAGTACTAAAAGTCCAGCACCGATTAAGTATAAGATAACAATTGCTCCAGATAAACAAAGTTGTGTCACGGGATCTGTTGAAGGAGTCAATACAGCGCTAATTATTGTTGCTCCTAGTATGACATATTTCCACGCATTTAACATTTGTCTACCATTTACAATTCCAGCTAATCCTAAAATTACTTGTACAATTGGGACTTGAAAGGAAAAACCGGTACTGTAAAATAAGAAAAGTATAAAATCGAAGTATTGATCAAAGGACCATAAAGGTTCAATTACAGTACTGCTATAACCAATAAAAAAATTTAATGCTGCTGGTATTAATACGTAGTACGCAAATAAAAGCCCAGCACAAAATAATACTAGTGATGTTACTAAAGTCGGTAAAATTATATTTTTTTCCGATTTAGTTAAGCCAGGTAAAATATAAAAAATTATTTGGCTAAGTAAAAGGGGGATACTAAAAAGTAGTCCACCATAAAACGAGATTTTAACAGTTGATAAAAAGTATTCCCCAGGAGAAAGTTGAATAAATTTAATGCCTTCAACGGGTGCTTCTAACAGTTCAACAATAGGTGTAATCTTTAAAAACATCACACCTATTGCTAAAAAAGCAAAGCATAGCACTTGTAGGGACCGTTGACGCATTTCTTCAATATGTTCCGAAATGGGTAACTCTAAAGCTTCAATATCCAGGTTTAGTTCATCTGTTTGTCTAAACTGAAAATCTTTATCCTTAATTCTTAAATCCACTATGTCTACTTTTTTATCAATTTTAATTAAATTATTTCCGACTAAAATTAGCCTTTCAACATTTTAATAGCTTCAAAACGTGCTTTCGCAATTTGAACTTTTAAAATTTCTGGCTTTAATTTTCGGTCTTCAGAAACAGTTTTCTTTACGTTTTCTAAATTCATTGTTGCATCTATAAGAGCTTTTTCAACTTCTGCAAGACTGTTAGAATTAGAAACTTCTTCAGCACCATTCACCAGAACAGTAACTTGATCACCGTCAACTTCCGCGAATCCTCCGTAAAGAACCGCTGGAGTCCAAGTACCATTGTTTTTGTAGCGTAAAACACCAGCTTCAAGAATAGTAACTAAAGGGGCATGCCCTTTTAAAATTCCTACTCCACCGGTGATTGATGGTAAAACAACTTGTTCTGTTTCACTTGTTAAAAAAACTTTTTCAGGAGTGATTATACGAACATTTAAACTCATGTTAACTCCTTAATTTTTTATGTTGCTAAACTTTCAGCTTTTGCGATGGCTTCGTCAATATCACCTACTAAGTAGAAAGCTTGCTCTGGAAGAGCATCTAATTCACCACTTAAAATCATATTGAAACCTTTAATAGCATCCGCTAAAGATACATATTTTCCAGGTGAACCTGTGAAGATTTCAGCTACAAAGAAAGGTTGAGATAAGAACCGCTCAATTTTACGAGCACGGGCAACCGCTAATTTATCATCTTCTGATAACTCATCAATACCTAAAATTGCAATAATATCTTGTAATTCTTTGTACTTCTGTAAAATTTGCTTAACATTTTGTGCTGTGTCATAATGCGTGTCACCAATAATTTCTGGTTGAAGCATTGTTGAAGTAGAATCTAAAGGATCTACTGCTGGGTAAATACCTTTTGCTGCTAAGTTACGAGATAATACTGTTGTTGCATCTAAATGTGCGAAAGTAGTCGCTGGTGCTGGATCTGTTAAATCATCCGCAGGAACGTAAACAGCTTGGATCGAAGTAATCGAACCCTGTGTTGTTGATGTAATACGTTCTTGTAAAGCACCCATTTCAGTTGCTAAAGTTGGTTGGTAACCAACGGCCGATGGCATACGACCTAAAAGAGCAGACACCTCAGATCCGGCTTGTACAAATCGGAAAATGTTATCAATAAATAATAACACGTCTTGCTTATTAATATCACGGAAGTATTCCGCCATAGTTAATGCTGTTAAACCGATTCGCATACGCGCACCTGGAGGCTCGTTCATTTGACCATAACATAAAGCTACTTTAGAGTCAGGAAGGTTATTTTCATTAATAACACCTGATTCCTTCATTTCCATGTATAAATCGTTACCCTCACGAGTACGCTCCCCTACACCACCAAATACAGAAACTCCACCGTGACCCTTAGCGATATTATTAATTAATTCCATAATTAATACTGTTTTACCTACACCGGCACCACCGAATAAACCGATTTTACCACCACGACGGTATGGTGCTAATAAATCTACAACCTTAATACCAGTTTCAAATACTGAAGGCTTTGTTTCTAATTCAGTGAAAGCAGGAGCACTACGGTGAATTGGGAATTTCTCTGAATTATCAACAGGTCCCATTTCGTCTACAGGTTGACCTAAAACGTTGAAGATCCGGCCTAAAGTTGGAGAACCTACTGGCACACTAATTGGTCCACCTGTATCAACAGCTTCGATTCCACGTCTCATACCATCAGTAGAACTCATCGAAACAGCACGAACTTTATTATCACCTAATAATTGCTGTACTTCACACACAACTACGGCACCTGACTCTAATGTAATATCAATTGCGTTGTAAACTTTAGGTAAGTTTCCATTTTCAAATTCAATATCCAATACAGGTCCAATAATTTGAGTTACTCTACCCACACTTGTACTAACTTCCAGCATATGTCTTTTACAAAATATTATTTTTTAATCAATGGGGTTTCAAAAAGTTTTAAAGAAAATTAATTTCCGCAACTTTTTCATTATCTTGCATTAATCATTATACGATACATTTCCCTATTTTCGGAAAATCAATAAGATTAATATTTTGGTTTAAAACTAAAAAACTAATTAAATACATGCGTTTTTAGAATTAGAAAAAGATTAAATAATTTTAAATATACATAAAATCTTTATGTTGTGTAATAAGTTAAACTTATTTGACTCCGTTAAATTAGGTTTTTGACGGAGTTAAATAAGATCTGAAGATATTCGGCCCGTTGTTTTTAACCAATTCTGTGCTTCAATATAATTGGTTGGGGCTAATCGAATAGCTTGACGCCAATACTCACCGGCTTTATCAAATAAGGCTTTAGACGTTTCAGTATTTTGTTTCTCTATTGCTTGAGAACCTTGATAATGATAAATTACTGCAATATTATTTAAAGCTTGTGGGAGATTAGAGTTTAATTCTAACGCTTGTTGATAATATTCTAATGCTTGAACATATTCACCATTATTAGAATAAATTAATCCAATATTATATAATATGTAACTGCGGTCATAAGGATCTTCTTCGATTTGTAAGGCTTCATAATAATTTTCTAAAGCTTCTGCATAATCTCCTTCTGCTTGCGCGGACATTCCATCACGGTAGTAGAAAAAAGCTTGTTTTTCTTGTTTACTCGCTGGGAAAACTTTTAACAATATATCTGCTAAAAGTGTAAACGTTTTATCAATGAAATTGTCATTACGTTGTGAGCGACCCATTTAGAATTTAGTAATTTTTAATTAATATTCTGCTTGAACCGTAAAAGGTAAAAGACCAAGTAATCGTGCGCGTTTCACTGCTTTTGTTAAACGACGTTGATTTCGAATTGATAATTCCGTAACACGACGCGGTAGAATACACTTTTGATCATCTAGATATTCGCTTAATGTTTGCGTATCTACAAAGTTAAAATTGTTAACTTCTTTTTCTAATTGCTCAGACATATTTTAATTTATTTAATTTCCTTATGATTTGTGTGACGGTTACAATGTGAACAGAATTTTTTAATTTCTAATCTATCAGGTGTATTTCGACGATTTTTCATTGTTGTATAACGTGAAACACCATTTGAACGTTTATCAGTATTTGTACGGCATGTGGTACATTCTAAAGTAATTATCACACGGGCGCCTTTTGTTTTTGCCATTTTTTGGTGTTTTGAAATTGAATTGCAACTATAAGTATTATATACACTCAATATATTATTAAAAATAATTTAGAAAAACAAGAGTTCGTTAATATCGTTAATAATCTTGAAATTTTATCTCTATCATTATAAATGGTTAATTTACTAAAATTTTTTAAAACGAACTATTTGTTACTTTTAGATATTTGATTTTATAAATTTATTTTGGCTATCTTACTATATACTATTTATATAGTATTATAAATATTTACTTAGTACTCGAATTATTTTTTATCGGTTATTATGTCACATTCAGTTAAGATTTACGATACCTGTATTGGTTGTACACAATGTGTACGAGCTTGTCCAACTGATGTTTTGGAAATGGTTCCTTGGGATGGTTGTCGTGCGGGCCAGATTGCTTCTGCTCCTCGTACCGAAGACTGTGTAGGTTGTAAGCGTTGTGAAACAGCGTGCCCAACTGATTTTTTAAGTGTAAGAGTTTATTTAGGCGCTGAAACAACTCGTAGTTTAGGTCTAGCATACTAAATATTTAAATTAAACCTTTTTTAGAATATTAGGAACGATATTTTTCATCAATTAATTAATATGAACTTTTTGATAAATTTCGTATTTGGATTATTTGTATTGTCAACAATTTGTTATTGGATTAGTTTGACAATGCGAATAAATTCAAATATTTTACCTTTCTTAACAACGGGGACAACGATCGCAGCAAATATTTTATTATTTGTATTTTTAGGTTATCGTTGGATTAAAGAAGGTTATTTCCCATTAAGTAATTTATATGAATCATTGTTATTCTTAACTTGGTGTCTAACTAGTGTACAGTTAATTTCTGAAGCTAAAACATCAAGTAAAATAATAGGTTCTATTATTACACCCTTAAATTTATTGTTAATCGGTTTCTCTACATCCATTTTACCAGTAGAAATGCAAAAAGCAGCACCTTTAGTGCCTGCTCTACAATCAAATTGGTTAATGTTACATGTTAGTATGATGATGGTTAGCTATGCTACTTTGATCCTTGGCTCATTATTATCAATTTTGTTTTTAATTTTAAGTTTTGGATCTGCAAATGTAACAAAAAATTACATGACTGTCCGTTCTGATACAAGTGGTGCTTTAATGATGGATCCTGAATTAGATGCTTCTGTCGCTTATAAAAGTTCAGTGTCAGAAATAGGCAAAGAAAAATTATTATTTAATTTAGACAATTGGAGTTATAGAACAATCAGTTTGGGATTCCCTTGTTTAACATTAGGTATTATTTCCGGAGCTGTTTGGGCAAATGAGGCCTGGGGTTCATATTGGAGTTGGGATCCAAAAGAAACTTGGGCCTTAATTACTTGGATTGTTTTTGCTTCTTATATTCATGCACGTTTAACAAAAAATTGGCAAGGTCAAAAAGCCGCAGCACTAGGTGCTTTAGGATTTATAGTTGTTTGGGTTTGTTATTTAGGCGTAAACTTCTTAGGTAAAGGGCTTCACAGTTATGGGTGGTTAAGTTAAAAAAGTTCTGAAAGTTAAAAGAAAATGAAAGAAATAGCCAGTATCGTAATTTAAAAAACTATGTTAATAGTTTTTTAAATTACGATACTAAGTCTTTTATATTTTTTAAGTTTAGTTTGTACGGGTTCAAATTTAACAACTCCGTCTGCTAATGCATATAATGTGTTGTCACGTCCCGAACCAACATTTAGTCCAGGATGAATTTTAAAACTGCGTTGACGCATTAAAATGTTTCCTGCTTTTACGACTTGGCCTCCGCAACATTTAACACCTAAGCGTTTTGCGTTAGAGTCCCGCCCATTTTTGGTACTACCCGCACCCTTCTTATGTGCCATAATTAATTTGTTTGTATTTTATCTATCATTATACGTGTCTGCAATTGACGATGTCCTCTTGTCCAACGCAGTTTTTTCTTTGGTTTCATTTTAAAGACTGTAATTTTTTTATCTTTAAAATGCTCTAAAATCGTTGCTTTTACTTGAACTGATTCTAAATTTTCTATATAAGGATGGCCTACAACTCTTCGCCCTTTATCGTTACAAAATAGGATTCGATTTATATTTAAAGAGCTTCCAGCTTTATGAGGTAACCGGTTAATAGCATAATATTTACCCTCTTCAACCAGCATTTGTTTGCCACCGATTTCGATAACGGCGTATTTCATTTGTTGTAATTTTTAAAAACGTTACAAGTTATACAGTAAAGCTAATTGCTTCTGCAGTCAATTTTTAATTCTACTTTAAAAAATTACTTCAATAAAGTTAAGATTTCTTTCGTGAAATTTTCTGAAGCTTTAGATTTATATCGGTTGGGATTTAAAATAATACACAATTTACGATTTATCTTCACATCTTCAATTCTTACACAATTTAAAAGATTTAATTCTAATTCTTTTGTGATCGCTGAAACGGAAACAAAAGCGGCGCCTAAGCTTGATTGCACAGCATTTTTTATAGCTTCTATAGAATTTAATTCCATTTCTACTTTTAAACGTGTTACATCAATACCGTTTTTTGACAACGTATCATCGACGACGGTTCGTATTGTTGAATACGAATTAAGACTAATAAATTTTAAATCATAAAGATCTTCTTTTTTTATACATTCTAATTTTACATATGGGTGGGATGGTGGGACAATCAATGCAAGTTCATCTTCAACATATGGTGTAATTTCAAGAATTTTTCTCAATTCTTTCGGTATTTTACCACCCACAATCCCGATATCAACTTGTCGATTCATAAGATGCCAAGCAACTTTTCTTGTCGAATCGACATTTAATTGCACATTAATATTAGGATATTTTTGTTGAAATAGGCCAATAATTTTAGGCATTAAATATGTACCAGTTGTTTGACTAGCACCTATTACTAATTTACCACTTTGTAATTCACTCAAATCTTCTAAAACTCTTGAACTTTCTTCACATAAGGCTAAAATCCTATTACTATAACGTAATAGTAAGGTTCCTGCTTCAGTTAATTCAATTTGTTTTTTTGTGCGATCAAATAGATTAATTTTTAATTGTTTTTCCAAATTTTGGATTTGTAAACTGACAGCAGGTTGTGTCAAAAACAAACTTTGTGCGGCATTTTTAAAGCTTCCACCCTTTGCCACTGCTCGTAAAATTACAAGCTGTTCAAGTGTATACGGTAAATGAGTACGATTCATTTAGATGATTCTTTTTTTAGACAAAATCTGAAATTTATGTATAATATTGTTTGTGCGGATGTGGCGGAATTGGTAGACGCGCCAGATTTAGGCTCTGGTGAGATTATCTTGTGAGAGTTCGAGTCTCTCCATCCGCATTTTTAAATTTTTTTTGAAATTGCAGAATTAAATTCAACATCTCAAATTCAAATTGTATTTTTGACCTATTTGTCGTACCACCTAATAAAATTTTATTATTTTTTCGTGTTAACCATACCTGTGAATATGATATGTAACTAGAAATAATACTTATTAATAAAAAGAAAAATCCCAAATAAATTACAGGAATACCAGGATCTGATTTTATTTGTAATCCAGTCGCAGTTATATAATCACAAAATTCGATATTTGGATTAAACGGCAAACTTTCATTTATTTCGCCTTCACCTATTAGTTTACCTGTTTCATCATAAATTGAGTTTATGCCTCGCAGTGTAGTGCTTAAAATTGTATAACCAGGTTGTTTTTCGGTTAATTTTTCATTTTCCTCGAGTTTAGGTAACCATGAAAGCCAAATATTTTTTGTTGGTTTGAGAATAGGTACTTGATAAGTTTGAGAATTTTTTAAACGATAACGGGTTCCTACAATTGTCCAATCAGTCTGATAAAAAGTTAATCCTTTGTACCGTAATGGGTGGTTAACATAAATCGTTTCGCGTTTTAATTCTTTTCCATTTTTATCAAGAATTGATAGATCTGTATAAAATTGTTTTATACTTTGATCCTCTGTATAGGTGATCCAAAAATCATTAACACGACCTGATATTTGAGGAACAAAACTATTCACATTGTTATTTAAGATATTTTGTATATGAAAAACTTCGGTTTTTGGAATAAATTCTTGTGCGACAAACCCTGAAGTTGAAGCTAAGACCGTACCGAATAAAATCAGGACCATACTAAAATGTACGATTATTGGTGATACACGACCAATTATTCCTTTATGTGCGTAAACACCTCGGGAACCTTGAAAAATTTGATAATTTTTATTTTTTAACGCAATAACTAGACTGCCATTCGTTACCGGGATCGTTTTTGTATTAAACGGTAACTTTGTGAAATTCCGTTTAGTTTTATACAATTTAAATTTTTGAGCATTTTTTAAAATTGGTAATTGCTGTAATAATGTACAACACAGTAAACTCGCCCCAAATATTATTAATAAACTATTAAACCACCACGTTTTAAAAATATGATCCAACCCAAGTTTTAAAATAATGTTACTCGTAAAAATACCAAACCAGGGTTTACTATAAGCATTTTCGTAAAAATCTATGGTTTGATCTTGCTCAATAATTGAACCCAATATACTAAAACTAGCAATTGTCAGAAGAAGGATAATAGCAAATTGTAAATTAGCTAAATATTTAACGAGGACAAATCGTAATTTCATAAGTTACTAAAAGTTAGAAGAAGCTGTTCGAATACGCCCTGATAACGCCCATTGTTGCAAAGTTTGAATTTTTTTCTTTTCTAATTGCGCTAATGGAATAATTTCATTCAAACCTTTCATAATATCAGAGGTTGTAAATTCCCGATTTTCATTAAAAGCGACATACATACCTTCAATAATCGCTTGAAAAATTTCTGCCCCAGAAAAATCAATGGCTTTTTTGCTCAGAGATTGTAAATCATAATTTTGAACTGAATCTGGTCTAAGTTGCGAAAGTAGAACTTTAAAAATTTGTTTTCTTTCTGATTCAATAGGTAAACCAACGAAAAAAATCTCATCAAAGCGTCCTTTACGAATTAATTCTAATGGCAACACTTCAAAATTATTTGCGGTTGCAACAATAAAAACTTGTGAGGTTTTTTCAGAAAGCCAAGTTAAAAATGTCGCTAAAACACGATTTGTTGTGCCGCTATCACCTTTACTCTCATTTTGATTAAAGGATTTATCTATTTCATCAATCCAGACAATACAGGGCGATAAAGCTTCGGCGACTCGTATCATTTCACGTACCCGTGATTCCGATTCTCCGACTATACCAGCGAATAATCGTCCAAAATCTAATCTTAAAAGTGGCAATTGCCAATCGTGGGCGATTGCTTTTGCGGTTAAAGATTTTCCGGTTCCTTGTACACCAACAAGCAATAAACCTCTTGGAACAGGTAAGCCATAGTTTGTCGCTTTCTCAGAAAAAGAAGTTGAGCGTTGCTCTAACCAAACTTTTAAATTATCAAGTCCGCCAACATCATCTAAGGTTTGTGAAGTTGAACAAAATTCGAGAATTTGAGTTTGATTAATTATTTGTTGTTTTTCTTTCAAAATTATCGAAATACTAGAACTGTCTATAATTTGATTATTCGCAATAATTTTTGATAATACTCGCCTTATTCGTTCAATAGAGAGACCTTGACATGATCGAACCAAACTTTCTAAATCTTCATTTCCTAGATTTTGATTCAATAATTCTAATAAACGATTTAATTCTTGTCGTATTTCATTAACATCTGGTAGATTAAAATCTAAAATTGTAATTAATTCTCGAATTTCTTCTGGAATATCAATTTCAGAGGCAACAATAATAATTGTTTTAGGTTGGGTTTTTAGTAATCTTGCTAAATTTCTAAGTTTTCGTGAGATTGTAATATCTCGCGCAAATTTATTAAAGTCTTTTAATACAAAAATAGCTGGATTATCTACAGTCAATTTCTCTACAAATTCAAGTGCTTGTAAAGGATTGCGTTTACCTATCTCTTTTTTATTGGGATTATTTAGAAATCCGTCAATAAAATCCCATGTATAAATTGCACGATCTTTCCCTAATTTAACACAATTTCTAATTGTGTATTCAAGCCTATCTTCTTCTGTTGTTGAAATATAAATTAAAGAATAACGGGCTTTTAATAATAGATTAAAGTCTTCTATAAAAGGCATAACATTTTTCGGTCGATTTTTAACATCAAACTATGACGTTGTGCAATTTGATTTTATTTTTAAGAGCTTCGACTTATTATAGTGAATTTTTTTACTTAGTTCGGCGTAAATTAGTTAAAAGTGCACGTCCTTTTTTGCGTCTACGAGCTAAAACTTTACGCCCACTTGCAGTACCCATTCGAGCTCGAAAACCGATAACTTTGATTGCTTTAAGCTTGCTTCCACGAAGTGTTCTTTTTGTCATAATTTTATTTTTTCATATTTGTTTGAATAACACTATGTAAAATAATAGATCTCCCCGAGTAGGACTTGAACCTACGACCAATCGGTTAACAGCCGATTGCTCTACCACTGAGCTATCGAGGATAGTAATTTTCTACATATGTTACGAGAATTATTTTAAAATGTCAATTTTCTAGTCTATTTTAGTTAAAAAGAATCGTAATAATGATTCGTTTAAGCGTAATTTCCGTGTGAAAAGGTCTAAGGCCTCAGGGGCAATACCGAATGAGAATTCGATAAATTTCACATTTGTTGATTTTTGAATAGGGTATGCTAAATTATATGATTCCTTATTGTAAGCATTAATATCTTTTGCCCCTAATTGTTTTAAAACTTGAGCGTAACTAAATGCTAGTAATTGAAAATTTGTTTTATTTGTCATTTCCTTAAAAATAAGGATACAATTATATGAATTTTGATTAGTTTGATCCGGCATATTTACGTAATGTTAATGTTTATTTTTGTATAAAATACAAATTGTTTATTTATAAAATGAAGATTTGAAAAGTTTAGAGTTAAAGAACTAAACTTTTTGATTAATTGCTATACTAAAAGCCAAGAAGACAATAATATAATTGTAACAAGAATTAGATTAATAATAAACGTTTATTTTTTAACTTTTTATGAGAAGTTTACTTTTCTAAAAAATCGAATTATAATAATTTAGTATAGTTAATTAATTGCCTAATTGTCATATATCATAAACATACAAAGAACCATTATGAGTAAAGTTTACGATTGGTTTGAAGAAAGATTAGAGATTCAGTCAATTGCTGATGATATTACAAGTAAATACGTTCCACCTCATGTTAACATTTTTTACTGTTTTGGTGGTATCGTATTCACTTGTTTTTTAGTGCAAGTAGCAACGGGATTTGCAATGACGTTCTACTACCGCCCCACTGTTTCTGATGCATTTGCTTCAGTAGAGTATATTATGACTGAAGTAAACTTCGGTTGGTTAATTCGATCAATTCACCGTTGGTCAGCAAGTATGATGGTACTAATGTTAATTTTACACGTATTCCGTGTATATTTAACTGGTGGTTTCAAGAAACCGCGTGAATTAACATGGGTAACAGGTGTTCTTTTAGGTGCCGTAACTGCGTCATTTGGTGTAACTGGGTATTCTTTACCATGGGACCAAGTTGGCTTCTGGGCATGTAAAATTGTAACAGGTGTACCAGATTCAATTCCTCTTGTAGGCCCACTTCTTGTTGGTGTATTACGTGGTGGAGTCAGTGTAGGCCAAAGTACATTAACACGTTTCTACAGTGCTCATACATTTGTTTTACCTGTTGTAGCTGCTGCTTTAATGCTAACACATTTCTTAATGATTCGTCAGCAAGGTATTTCAGGCCCACTATAATTTATTTAAAAAAAAATTTTATTATGACGGTTATTAAGAAACCGGATTTGACGGATCCGAAATTACGTGCGAAATTAGCAAAAGGTATGGGCCACAATTACTACGGTGAGCCAGCATGGCCAAATGATTTACTTTATATTTTCCCAGTTGTAATTTTAGGGACATTTGCTATCCTAATTGGCCTTGGCGTGTTAGAACCTTACTCTGTAGGTGAACCTGCCGATCCATTTGCAACACCATTAGAAATTTTACCTGAATGGTATCTTTTCCCGACTTTCAACATTTTACGTATTTTACCAAACAAATTATTAGGAATTGCTGCTATGGCAGCGGTACCAGCAGGTTTAGCGACTGTACCATTTTTTGAAAACGTAAACAAATTCCAAAACCCATTCCGTCGTCCAGTTGCGATGGCTGTTTTCCTTTTCGGAACAGTTTTTGCAATCTGGTTTGGTATTGGTGCATGTTTACCAATTGATAAAGCCGCAACTTTAGGTCTTTTCTAATTAATATCAGTAAGAGAGCAATGCTCTCTTACGATTCTACGTCACTGATATCAATGTTTATTGATGGTCCCATTGTCGTACAAATTCTAAATGTTTTTACGTACTTGCCTTTTACACCATTAGGCTTATTTGTTTGAATTGAATCATATACTGAGCATAAATTTTCATGAAGCGCTTCTTCAGTAAAATCCATTTTCCCAAATAATATATGTGCAACACCGGTTTTATCAGCCCGACATTCAACTTTTCCCGCTTTAAATTCGGCTAAAGAAGCTATAAGGTCTGTTGTTACAGTTCCAGCTTTTGTTGATGGCATAAGCCCTCTTGGCCCCAAAACTTTCCCTAATTTTGTTAAACGTGGCATCATGTCTGGTGTCGTTAACAATAAATCGAAGTCTAAATTTCCTTTTGAAATGTCTTCAATTAAATCATCTGAACCAACTACAGATGCACCATTTTGTATCAGCTCATCAGTATTTGATGTATCTGAGGTTAATACTGAAATTTTAATGTCTTTTCCTGTTCCTCGAGGTAGACTAATCGTTGTACGTAATTGTTGATCACTATATTTTGTATCAATATTTAAATTAAAATGTGCCTCTGCACTTTCAACAAATTTTGTTGTGGCCGTTTGTTTTAAAATTTTCACACCCTCTTCTAAAGAATAAGAAGGTTTTATAATTAAATTTCTTGCTTGTTTTGTACGTTTTGAAGTTGATGGCATATTTTTTTATTATGTTGTAATTGTTATTCCCATATTTCTAGCCGTTCCTTCAACAATTTTCATTGCACTCGAAAGTTTTTTGGCATTTAAATCAGGTAATTTAATTTTTGCAATTTCCTCTAACTGTTTTGTTGTGATCGACCCAACGTTTTGAGTATTTGGTTCGCCTGATCCTTTTTGAACATTCGCTGCTTTTTTTAACAAGACAGATGCTGGTGGAGTTTTTAAAATAAACGAAAAACTTCTATCTTCAAATGCTGAAATTTCAACAGGAATAATTAAATCCCCTTTATCTGCTGTTCTTGCGTTGTACTCTTTGCAAAAATTCATAATATTTAAACCATGTTGACCTAATGCAGGACCAACTGGCGGTGCTGGTGTTGCTTTACCTGCTGGTAAAGCTAATTTAATAATTGCTACAATTTTTTTTGCCATTGGTAATTACTTTGTTTTTAAATTTTCTTGTGTTTACTTTTAAATAAATATTGCGTTAAAGTCGCAGTTTACAAATCTTGTATAATCGCGTCCTGAAGGACTTGAACCCTCGACATTAGGTTTTGGAAACCTACGTTCTACCAACTGAACTAAGGACGCTTTAGATAATAATATATTTTAATAAGCGTATAAAGTAAATCTTTAAGTCAAAAAAATGACTTTCTAATCTAAATACTTTACGAGTGAGCAAAATTATGTTATATATATAATCTATATACGGGCTTGTAGCTCAGTGGACTAGAGCACGTGGCTACGAACCACGGTGTCAGGGGTTCGAATCCCTTCTTGCCCAATACTCGTATTATCTGGATTCGAAGATTGACATTTATATTCAATTTCCATATAATTTATTAAAAATGGGGCGTCGCCAAGCGGTAAGGCAGCGGACTTTGACTCCGCCATTCGTAGGTTCAAATCCTCCCGCCTCAGATACTTTCTTAACGGATTTTATAAACCATATGACAAAAATTATTGTCAAACTCTCATTTTAAATAAATGAGATACATACAATTAACAAATATTGTTTTATCGTCTTGAGTAGTACTCAACCACTAAAAGTTCATTAATTTTGAGATTAGTTTCAGTATTTTCAGCAATACGTTTTACTTTCCCTTTTAAAGCTTCTTTTTCGAACTCTAAATATTGAGGAAGTGTGTTGTAACCTAATTTTTCTAAGAATTGGTTCGCTAATTCTTTTGAAACCTTTTTATCTCGTACTTCAATAACATCATTGGGTAGACATTGGAAACTTGGAATCGTGACTTTTTTACCATTAACGTAAATATGCCCATGATTAACAATTTGACGACTTGCTGGAATTGTATTCCCAATACCTAGGCGATAAACGATATTATCTAATCGCATTTCAAGTAATTGCATTAAAACGGATCCAGTTGATCCTTTTAAACGTCGTGCTTCTTTCACATAGCTTAAAAGTTGTTTTTCGCTTAAACCATAATGGAAACGTAATTTTTGTTTTTCTTGTAGTCGCACACCATAACTAGAAATGTTATTTTGCTTACCACGCACTTTTCTATGCTGACCTGGCAATGTTTCTCGAGTTGTCGTTTTATTGGTTAAACCCGGCAATTCTCCTAATCTACGCACGATTCTAATTTTCGGTCCCCGATAGCGTGACATATTTTTTTTGATTATTATTATTTATCTACATATAGTGTTTATATTTAATCAATATTCGAAAATTTCGTCAATTTCTAGTTGCGATTTTCAAAAATTTGCATATCTTAAAACATTGATTCATCTTTTTCATTTTTTAGTTTTCCAACATGAATTATGCAAGCTCCATGAAATAAGGGTACCCGGCATCGTAAACCTAAAAGTGCGCAAATTCCAGAATAAGAAATTATTAATGCTGCAATACTGAAGGAAACCACTGCAATACTTTCTTGTTGAGCCATTGGAAGTCCTTGTGGGATAAGGAATTTGTATACTCCATACATGTAAGTTTGTATAATTGCATTTAAGCAAAAAGCAAAACACCAGTGGTAACGCACTATATTTTTTATCCAATATTTTTTTGTTTCTCCAAACCACTTAGTATCGGGTCCACGTCGTCGAATTACTTCCCTAAAGACAAAAAAACTAAATACCGTAGTATTTAATGGGTGTAAATTAATAAAGTACGCAACTCCGCGCAAGAAATTTTGATCTATATATTGCAATAGTGCATATTGGCGTACAATCATGGGATTATATGTGAATAATTCTCCCATTGTCCAGGCTGATGCGAAAAAAGCGAATCCCCGGTCAACCCACGTTACACTATAAATGTCTTTTGGCGCAGATCCCGTGAGTTTTCGTAAAAACGTGTCAACTTGGTCTAAGCCAAAAAAGCACCCAAGCATTATCATGGCTTTTATTCCTATAGTTACAACTAAAGTATATGAAACTGCTATAAAACCATCAAAATTTGTAACAAATTCCAATAGGAATAGGACAAAATAATTTTGAAAATTGATAAAGGCCAATTTTATTGTTTCTTTTATTCCTTTAGGTGTTAAATTTGAATCCAAAAAATCTGTCATAAGATCTTAATTAAGTTTTGTTATTAAAAGAAATAATATTCTGATTTTATTTGACGTAAACTTCTTGTAAAGTTTCGTTCTTTTTGTTAGTATATAAATCAAGCGGGTGTAGCTCAGTGGTAGAGCGCGACCTTGCCAAGGTCGATGCCGCGTGTTCGAATCACGTCACCCGCTTTTAACCACCTCCAACGATTGTAAGTATTTCAATTTTGTCGTTGGATTGAATATAAATATTATCCCACATATTTTTTTGTATAATTTTTTTATTATAATCTACGACGATACTTTTGTTTTTTTTATACAACAATTTGATAAGGTGTTGAATATTTATATGTTTTTTTAGTTTAAATTCATACTTTTTACCATTTATAAAAACTTTAATTGTAAAATTTGTCTTCATCACTTAATTTTTTAGTGTGTACTACTTCCAAACTATATATATTTAGGGTATAATCTAATTAAAGGTAGATGTCGCCAAGTGGTTACGGCACTGGGTTGTGATTCCAGCATTCGCGGGTTCAAATCCCGTCATTTACCTTATGTATTATATATTATATTTTTCTTACTTCATATTATATAAATAGTAAATTTTGTTAGATATATAGTACAATTTATATTATACAGGAAAATAAATTAAATTTTATAAGTTTCACTATGTTAACAGACAACCAGGTTTTCTTGGCTTTATTTTCTGCTTTAGTAACATCAGTTTTAGCAATAAGATTGGCTGCAACACTTTATCAATAATTAAATAAATATTTAAACGAACAAAAATGGCGACGCAAAATGTAGAAAAGACTTCAATTCCAATTTTTCCTTTTACAGCAATTGTTGGTCAAGAAGAAATGAAATTAGCCTTAGAGCTAAATGTAATTGACCCAAAAATTGGTGGAGTTATTATTATGGGTGATCGTGGAACTGGTAAATCAACAACAATTCGTGCTATTGCGGATTTATTACCAGAAATCGCGATCGTACGTGATGATGCGTTTAATTCACATCCCACTAATCCTGAATTAATGAGTTCAGAAATTCTAACACAATTTCAAAATAATGGGACTATAGAAACTGAACTAATTAAAATCCCAATGGTCGATTTGCCATTAGGAGCAACTGAAGATCGTGTATGTGGTACGATTGACATTGAAAAGGCGTTAACAGAAGGTGTAAAAGCTTTTGAGCCTGGTTTATTAGCAAAAGCTAATCGAGGTATTTTATACGTTGATGAAGTTAATCTTTTAGATGATCATTTAGTTGATATCTTATTAGACTCGGCTGCTTCTGGATGGAATACAGTTGAACGTGAAGGTATTTCTGTTCGTCATCCAGCAAGATTTGTTTTAGTTGGTTCAGGAAACCCAGAAGAGGGTGAGTTACGTCCGCAACTTTTAGACCGATTTGGGATGCATGCTGAAATTCGAACTGTTAAAAATCCTGACTTACGTGTTCGTATTGTAGAAGAAAGAACAGCATTTGATCAAGAACCACAAATTTGGGTTGATAAATATCAAGAAGAGCAAACGGCTTTACGTGCAAAATTAGTTAGTGCACAAGATTTATTACCATCGGTTGAAATGGATTACAATTTCCGTTTAAAAATTTCACAAATTTGTAGTGAGCTAGATGTTGATGGTCTACGTGGAGACATTGTAGTTAACCGGGCTGCAAAAGCCTATGCTGCTTTAGATAGCCGCACAGTTGTGACAGTAGATGACATTAGTAATATTATCGTTTTATGTTTACGTCATCGTTTAAGAAAAGACCCTTTAGAATCAATTGATTCTGGTGCGAAAGTACGTAAAATCTTTAATGAACTTTTTGAAATTTAATGGGCTTAGTAGGATTCGAACCTACATTAGAAACTTAGAAGGTTTCTGTCCTAATCCATTAGACGATAAGCCCGAAAATTAGATATTTATATTAGCATCTTACTAAGGTTTTAAAATACAAACAAGTTTTAATTTACTAAAACCACGAAGCAGTATTAACAATGTTTCGTGGTTTTAGTCATATTTAAATTGTATTATATATTTTTATAAATTTAGACTTACATTACTATGGGTAATACAGGATTTGAACCTGTGACCTCCTGCTTGTAAGGCAGGCACTCTACCGCTGAGTTAATCACCCCTATACTTCTTTAATGATACCGTAATTTTATTTAAACGTCTACATTTTTCTCATAAAAAGAGCATATATTTTTTATGCTCTTTTTTGTGTTATGATAAATCGCGACGGTTCGGGTTACGTGATGGGTCATTAGATAATAAACCAAAAGTAAATAAAGACACAAAGAAGATAACACACGTGTACACTACAATTTTTAAGACAACCATGGTTTGTTTATTATTTAATAGCTAGAATAAATTTATTTTCTATACACATTGTAACTTAAAAAGACATTTTTATTCTATGCAAAATCGCAATTAGAAAGTCAAATCTCTTCGTTTCACAGTTTGTGATTGATTATAATTTAAGTCTTTCAATTTTGTTAAAATTTGATCGAAATACTCAGTTAAGTAATTTTCAAGTGTCAAAAGTTCGGTCGCTTCAATTTTAAAATTTTCTTGTAAAATTGAATAATTTACTGAAAAATCTTCTTTTCCTGAAAAGACTTCAATAAAAGCTAAGCGATCTGCGATATTCCAACTCCATTCGAAAAAATTAGCAAGTTTTCGTGTTACTTTAACACCAATAATTGATAATTGATTTGTCTTTGCAGTTTGTCCTGACAATTCTTCACATTTTTTAATAATTTCAGTCGATAAGAATGCTGTTGGAGAACCTAGTGCGAATGTTGAATTTGTAGTATTTGATAGTTCTAGAGCTTTTATACAGAATTTTGCAACATCACTGGTATCCATATACGAAACTGGCATACTTTCTTTTGTTACATAAATTGGTTGTTGTTCTAGAATAGGTAAAGCGTATTGCCCGATTAAACCTTGGTAAAAACCAGATAGTTTAAAAATGGTATAAGGGACACCCGAATTTTGTAAAATATATTCAAATTTTGATTTCAACCGCATTAATGGGATATATGAATATTTATCCGCATTTAGTATTGAAAAAAATATGAATCGTTTTACATTTGCAACTTTTGCTGCTTGCAATAAAGCAATCTTACCATCCCAATCAATATCCTTTACATTTAAGTCATCTGTCGGTCTCCCGGTTGATGCATCAACAACAGCGGTGATCCCTTTAAACGCATCGGGCAATGTTTCCGGAGAACTTAAATCTCCATAAACTAATTCTGCACCCCATTCTCGTAAAAAGTTAGCTTTTCGGATATTACGTACTAGACAACGTACCTTATAGCCGTCATTTACTGCTTGACGTACTATTTGCCTACCTAAGGTGCCTGTTGCACCAATGATTAATAAGGACATTTAAAATAGTTTTAATATTTTTTGCACCAACTACAATTATGTAGTTGGTGCTTTTTTAATTAGTCAGCCAAGAATACACGACTTTTTAATAAGTCTTCTGCTTGAATTGTTACTAAGTCACTCTTAGTTAAAAGATCAGAACTTGTTTCAAAAATTCTATTAGCTTGACGCATACGTGCACGGTCTAACGCATTTCTTACACTTCGAGCATTTGCGAATAATGGCTTTTCTATTCTAACTTTAATATATGCCATTAAAGCCTCTTCAGCTTCTGGTGTTAACATGTATTGTTGTTCTTCAATCATGTTAATACCAATTTGACGTAACTCATGTGGCTCATAATCTGGGAAATGTACGTGGTTTGTGATACGTGATGCTAAACCAGGGTTAGACTCATAGAATTTATCCATGCGATCTTTGTAACCAGCAAAAATAATAACAAGATCGTCACGTTGATTTTCCATTACTTGTAATAAAATTTCAATCGCTTCTGATCCATAATCTCGCTCGTTATCTGGTTTATAAAGGTAGTAAGCCTCATCAATGAAAAGTACTCCGCCCATGGCTTTTTTCAAAATCTCTTTTGTTTTTGGTGCAGTGTGGCCAATATATTGACCTACTAAATCATCACGAGTAACAGTCATTAAATGTCCCTTACGACTGTAGTCTAATTTGTACAGAATGTCTGCCATTTTTAATGCGACAGTTGTTTTTCCGGTACCAGGACTGCCTGTAAATGACATATGTAATCCTGGATGACTTCCAGATAAACCTAATTTTTGACGTAAACGATCAATCAATAATAATGCTGAGATTTCACGGATACGAGTTTTAACGGGTACTAATCCAATAAGTTCTGCATCTAAGATATCTAAAATACTTTGAATTTCAGTATTATTGTACTCATCTTGTAGATTTACTGATGTTATTGTCATTATTTGTTGATTTTAAGATTATAAATAAATAGCTTTTTTCTCTGTATTCTTTAGAAGAATACAATAGCACGTTTTATTACGTGAATAAGTTTTTTTAAAGCACCGAAATAAATTCGGTGCTTATTTATATATTATTTCTAATATATTATTTTACTTACTAATATTAGTAACGACAACCTGATGGCTTAGCGTTTACTGAGTAAGAACTGATAGCGTAGCGTTGGATACGACCAGGCCCTTCAGTACGTGCTAAGAAGAAACCTGGCTCGCTAGCTGGACGGTTAACGATGAAAGATAAAACACAACTCTCACAACCAATAGTAGCGTCAAAAGCTTGAACCTTGATGTAACCTTCTGGATTTAATTTACGACATTCGTTTAATTCGTACATTACTGCACTAGAATCTTGACAATCAAATAAAGGTAAACCCCACATGTCCCAGTAACAGTTACGAGGATGTGGATCATCAGTCCACTCGATGTTGATAGCCCAACCATTCGACATAGCGAACTCTACTTGCTTAACGATTTGCTCATCAGTTAAATCTGGTAAAAACGAAAAAGCCCCTTGTGTAATTCTCACTTTTCAATACTCCTTAAGATTAAATTTAAATTAGTTTGCATTATAAGACACCAATTGATGCCTTATAATAGTTGAATTGGTTTATATTAAACGTTAGCTGTTGGTGTATCAGCGAAATCTGCAGTATCCGTAGATGCGTAGTTGAATGAAATATCCTTCCATAAATCTAATGCAGTTTGTAAAGGACCACACATCTTAGCAGTATCACGTAAGATTTGAGGACCTTCTTCGATGTAGTTACGACCTTCGTTACGAGCTAAAACCATAGCTTCTAAAGCTACACGGTTTGCAGTCGCACCAGCTTGAATACCATCAGGGTGACCAATAGTACCACCACCGAACTGTAATACAACGTCATCACCTAAGTAGTTTAATAATTGGTGCATTTGACCACAATGAATACCACCAGAAGCTACTGGTAAACACTTACGTAAAGAAGCCCAGTCCATATCGAAGAAGATACCCTTAGGTAAATCGATAGCTAACTTAGTCTTTAATAATGTGTCGTAGAAACCTTGGATCATTAATGGATCACCTTCTAACTTACCTACAACTGTACCAGCGTGAATGTGATCAACACCAGCCATACGCATCCACTTACAAATTACACGGAAGTTGATACCGTGGTTCTTTTGACGTGCGTAAGTTGAGTTACCAGCACGGTGTAAGTGTAAGATCATGTGGTTAGCACGAGCCCAGATTGCAGCAGTTTGGATAGCAGTGTAACCGATTACTAAATCAATCATTACAATTACTGAACCTAACTCTTTAGCGAATTCACCACGAGTGATTAGCTCATCGTTGTTACCAGCAGTCATGTTTAAGTAAGAACCCTTAACTTCACCAGTAGCTGCAGCAGCACGGTTGATACCTTCGATACAGTATAAGAAACGCTCTCTCCAACGCATAAATGGTTGTGAGTTAATGTTTTCATCATCCTTTAAGAAGTCTAAACCACCTTTTAAACCTTCAAATACTACACGACCGTAGTTCTTACCAGATAAACCTAACTTAGGCTTTACTGTAGCACCTAAAAGTGGACGCCCGAATGTGTCTAAACGCTCACGTTCTACAACTACACCAGTAGCAGGACCTTGGAAAGTCTTTAAGTAAGAATGTGGGATACGCATATCTTCTAAGCGTAACGCTTTAACAGCTTTGAAACCGAATACGTTACCAATAATAGAAGCAGTCATGTTAGCTAATGAACCTTCTTCGAATAAGTCACCTTCGTATGCTACGTACGCGAAGAATTGATCAGGAGCGCTTGGAACTGGATCTACACGGAATGCCTTAGCACGGTAGATATCACAAGCAGTTAATAAATCTGTCCATACAACAGTCCATGTTGCAGTAGAAGACTCACCAGCAACTGCAGCAGCAGCTTCAACTGGGTCAACACCTGGTTGTGGAGTGATACGGAATAATGCTAATAAATCAGTTGCTTTAACTGCGTAGTTAGCATCCCAGTAACCCATTTTAGCGTAAGGGATTACACCAGATTCGTAACGTTCACTTTTAATTCTTGTACGTTCAGATACGTTTTGAGACATATATATTCCTCCTATAAGGTTTACGGCAATATTACTTTCTTTCTAAATTCTAAAAGAAGCTTTAACAATTATTAAAATAACAAAAGTATATAAACTTGTTATTTCTATAACCTTAAATTCATTATAACATTGGAAAAGATTTTCGCAACCCACCCGGTAACTTATATGTATAATAATTATCTTTTATACGCTTTTATAGAAACTTTAAATGATCACGACATTGCTTAATTATTGATGTCGTGGGTTTTTGAGATTATAATTAATTTTATAGCTACGATTAATCTTAATATATATTATGGTTGAACCACTTTTATTTGGTATCGTTATGGGTATGATGGCTGTAAGTCTTGCTGGTTTATTTGTTGCAGCATATTTACAATACCGTCGTGGTCAAGATACGCAATCTTTAATTTAAAAATGTGCAAAGAGAGTGTTTTTATTCTCTCTTTGTTACCAACTTGATTTAATAACACCAGGTAAAAGGCCATCATGTGCCATTTCACGTAAAACATGTCTTGATACACCAAAGTCACGATAAACTGCACGTGGACGCCCAGTTTTCCAGCATCGGTTTCCTGATCGCGTTGGTGCACTGTTTAATGGAAGTTTTTGTAATTTTTTTTGTAATAATAATGTTTCTGAGAAAGAGTCGCTTGTTTTGATTGCGTTTAATAAAGTTCGACGCTTTTCACGAAACTTTAATATAAGTCGTTGACGCTTTTTTTCACGTTCGACCATACTTTTTTTCGCCATTGATAGTTATATTTTATATAGTATTACACCGTAATATTGTATATTAGGCGTTTTCTTTTTTCAATATGCAAGATCTCAAAATTAATTCTTTGATTTGAATTTCTAAAATAATAAAAATATCTTTATATTTTTTTAAATTTCTAAGATTAATATCATCATAAAGTTCTTAAGGAACTTTATGATGATACTCTTTGAACTCAATAATCTGATTAAAATCTACTATCCTATTTTTCTAGTCGATTTAGATTTTAACCAAATTTACCAGCAGTTGAAGCGATTACAAATGCAGCATATGTGAAAATGTAACCCACCGCAAAATGAACAAGTCCGACTAATCGTGCTTGTACAATCGATAATGCAACTGGCTTATCGCGCCAACGTACTAAGTTAGCTAATGGAGTACGCTCGTGTGCCCAAACAAGAGTTTCAATTAATTCTTGCCAGTATCCACGCCATGAGATTAAGAACATGAAGCCTGTTGCCCATACTAAATGTGCAAATAAGAACATCCATGCCCAAACAGCTAAATTATTCATACCCATCGGGTTATAACCATTAATTAATGGTGATGAATTTAACCATAAGTAATCACGTAACCAACCCATGATGTAATTTGATGACTCATTGAATTGAGCAGCGTTTCCTTGCCATAGAGTAATATGCTTCCAATGCCAATAGAATGTAACCCATCCAATAGTATTTAACATCCAGAAAGTTGCTAAATAGAATGCATCCCATGCAGAGATATCACATGTACCCCCACGACCAGGTCCATCACAAGGGAAACTGTAACCAAAATCTTTTTTATCTGGCATTAACTTTGATCCACGGGCATCTAATGCACCTTTCACTAAAATTAACGTTGTTGTATGTAAAGCTAATGCGATTGCATGATGTACAAGGAAATCACCAGGACCGATTGTTAAGAATAATGAATTCTTTCCACTATTAATAGCTTGTGTCCAGCCTGGTAACCAAACTTGACTACTTGCTACTGTAGCTGGGCTATCACCAGAAGATAATAATGTATTAAAACCGTAAAGAGCTTTTCCTGAAGCGGCTTGAATCCATTGCGCAAATACAGGTTCGATTAAAATTTGTTTTTCTGGTTGTCCAAAAGCAACAACTGTGTCATTGTGAATATAAAGCCCTAATGTATGGAAACCTAAGAATAAACTAACCCAACTTAAATGTGAGATAATTGCTTCTTTATGTTCTAACATACGTGCTAAAACATTATCCTTGTTTAATTCTGGATCATAGTCACGAACAAAGAAAATAGCACCATGAGCAAAAGCACCAAGCATTAAGAATCCAGCAATATATTGATGATGTGTATATAATGCAGCTTGCGTAACAAAATCTTTAGCTATAAAAGCATAAGCAGGTAGTGCATACATATGTTGTGCAACTAATGAAGTTGCTACACCTAATGAAGCTAATGCAAGACCTAATTGCATGTGTAGAGAATTTGTAATTGTCTCAAATAATCCACGGTGACCCGCACCTAATCTTCCACCCGGTGGACGATGCGCATCTAAAATCTCTTTCATACTATGACCAATACCGAAGTTTGTACGGTACATGTGCCCAGCAAAAATAAAGACTACACCAATAGCTAAATGATGATGAGCAATATCTGTTAACCACATTGCTTGTGTCTGTGGGTGGAATCCACCAACGAACGTTAAAATAGCAGTGCCGGCTCCTTCTGAAGTATTGAAAATTTGATCCTTAGTATCTGGATTTGCGGCATAAGCGCCCCAATTACCACTAAAGAAAGGCTTTAATCCTTCTGGATGTGGTAATGTCGTTAAGAAGTTATCCCAACCAACACGTACACCACGTGAAGCCGGAATTGCTACATGAATTAGATGACCTGTCCACGCAACAGAACTAAAACCAAATAAACCTGATAAATGATGATTTAATCGAGACTCATTATTTTTAAACCATGATAAACTTGGTCTAAATTTTGGTTGTAAGTGTAGCCAACCTGCGTACAATAATAACGCAGCAAGGCCTAATAAGAAAATTGAACCAACATATAATTGTTGATTAGTTCGCATACCAATTGTATACCACCAGTGGTACACCCCTGAGTAAGCGATGTTTCCAGGATATGATAATCCACCTTTTGTGAAAGCTTTTAACGCTGGTTCACCAAAATGCGGATCCCAAATCGCATGTGCAATCGGTTTAACTTTTAAGGGATTTTGAATCCATTGTTCAAAATTACCTTGCCACGCTACGTGAAATAAGTTACCTGATGTCCATAAGAAAATAACTGCTAAATGACCAAAATGTGACGCAAAGATTTTTTGATACAGAGTTTCCTCTGTCATACTATCGTGCGCTTCAAGGTCATGAGCAGTTGCTATACCATACCAAATTCGTCGTGTCGCTGGATCTTGAGCCAGCGACTGACTAAACTTGGGGAATTTTGTTGCCATAATTTTTACCTCGTTAATCTTTTATTATCCAACGGATATAATTCGAGCATGGAAGAACGCCCAAGTTGTTCCAATACCACCTAATAAGTATTGAGTCATACCAACAGCACGTCCTTGTGTAATACTTAATGCACGAGGTTGAATTGCTGGTGCGAACTTTAATTTATTGTGTGCCCATAGAATTGATTCAATCAATTCTTGCCAGTAGCCACGACCACTGAATAGGAACATTAAACTAAATGCCCATAACCAATGTGCCCCTAAGAAAATTAAACCATATGCTGATAATGCTGAACCATATGATTGAATTACTTGTGAAGCTTGTGACCATAAGAAATCACGTAACCATCCATTGATAGTAATTGATCCTTGTGCGAAGTTACCACCAGTAATGTGTGAAACAGCACCATCAGGACCAACTGTACCCCAAACGTCAGACTGCATCTTCCAACTGAAGTGGAATAGAACAACTGAAATACAATTGTACATCCAGAATAAGCCTAAGAAAACGCTATCCCAAGCAGAAACTTGACATGTACCTCCACGTCCTGGTCCATCACAAGGGAATCGGAAACCTAAATTCGCTTTATCCGGAATTAACTTAGAACTACGTGAGAATAAAACGCCTTTTAATAAAATTAACGTTGTTACATGAATAGTAAAAGCATGAATATGGTGAACCATAAAATCTGCAGTTCCTAATTTAATGGGCATCATAGCAATTTTATTTCCAATTGCAACAACGTCACCACCAAAAGCGTAACTAACAGTCGTTAACGCATTTGGAGCTGTACTTCCTGGCGCTACTGTATGTGTATTTTGAATCCATTGCGCAAAAATTGGCTGCAATTGAATTGCTTTATCAGAGAACATATCCTGTGGACGACCTAATGCACGCATTGTATCGTTATGGATGTATAACCCGAAAGAATGCATACCTAAGAAGATACATACCCAATTTAAATGCGAGATAATTGCATCACGATGACGTAATACACGATCTAATAAATTGTTGTAATTATTAGTTGGATTGTAATCACGAACTAAGAAAATACCAGCATGCGCCGCTCCACCAACGATACAAAATGCACCAATCCACATATGATGTGTGAAACAACATAATTGTGTAGCATAATCTGTTGCTAAGTATGGATAAGGTGGCATTGCATACATGTGATGAGCAATAATGATTGTTAACGATCCTAGCATAGCTAAGTTAATAGCTAATTGTGCATGCCAAGATGTTGTTAAAATTTCATATAAACCTGTATGGCCTTCACCTGTAAACGGTCCTTTATGTGCTTCTAAAATTTCTTTCATACTGTGACCAATACCCCAATTTGTACGGTACATGTGCCCAGCAAAAATAAATAATACAGCAATAGCAAGATGGTGGTGAGCAATATCACTTAACCATAATCCACCCGTTACTGGGTTTAATCCACCTTTAAACGTTAAGAAATCTGAGTATTCACCCCAATTTCCGCTAAAGAAAGGCGCTAACCCTTTTTCAAAACTTGGGTATAGCTGTGCCATTAACTCACGGTTAATTAAAAACTCATGTGGTAACGGAATTTCTTGTGGTGCAATACCAGCATCTAAAAGTTTATTGATTGGTAATGCAATATGAATTTGATGACCTGCCCATGATAAAGAACCTAGGCCTAAAAGTACAGATAAATGATGATTCATCATTGATTCTGCATTTTGGAACCATTCTAATTTAGGGGCTGCTTTATGGTAATGGAACCATCCAGCGAAGATCATTAAACCAGACATTACTAAACCGCCTATAGCTGTCCAGTAAAGTTCGATTTCACTTGTAATACCTTCAGCTCTCCAAATTTGGAAGAATCCTGAAGTTATTTGTACACCTTGGAAGTTTCCTCCAACGTCAGCATTTAAAATTTCTTGACCTACTACTGGCCAAACAACTTGAGTACTAGGTTTTACACTAGTAGGATTTGCTAACCAAGCTGAGTAATTTGAGAAGTATGCACCATGAAAATGCATTCCACTAACCCAGAAGAAAATTATTGCAAGTTGTCCAAAATGTGCACTAAAGATTTTGCGTGAAATGTCTTCTAATGAAGTTGTTTGACTGTCAAAATCATGTGCATCGGCATGTAGATTCCAGATCCAAGTTGTTGTTTTTGGGCCTTTAGCAAGAGTTCGGGAGAAATGTCCCGGCTTTGCCCATTTTTCAAAACTTGTATCCACTACATCACGATCTACTAGAACTTTGACTTTTCTAGCTTCGCGCTCTTTTGAGCTAACTGTCATATGTGTGTTTTACAAAGAACAAAAATTAGAAACACTCACATTTTTTAAACAAGCTTATATACAGATATAACTTATTCCAATGGGAGTTTTCATAATATATTATAAACAATAATATTCAAAAGTGGATTAAAAAGTAATTTTTTTCTTTTAAATAAATAAATTATTTTTCTGTTAACACCAAAAACTATATATATAATTTGGGTAAATAAAAAAAGTAAATTGCGTATGATTATATGCGAAGATTTAATTTCATTAATAAGTGTATTCCCAGATTTTGTTCAAATACCGTTAAAAACTTATAGGACGAATTCAAAATTAATGGAAATTATTTTTGATATCGTAAAATACCCAGAAGCTAGATTTACATCAGGTGTAGTAATTTTAGCACCAAGAATTATTTGTAAGCAAGATATGTATTTTGTCTTAAAAAAAATTACAACTTTCAATGATAAAAATCGTGCTGGGATAAATAAAACGTTACATGGTATTAGTTGTTTAAAAAATAGAGAAGACCAAATAATCGGATTAACCTGTCGCGTGGGCCGTTCAATTATTGGTTTCACTAATAAAATTAGGGATATTTTATTACATGACAAATCAATTTTAATTTTAGGTAAACCCGGAAGTGTCAAAACAAAAATTATTCGCGAGATCGCAAGAATTTTTTCTAATGAATTACAGAAACAGGTGGCTATCGTGGACACTTCAAATGAAATAGTGGGGGATAATGATGTTCCTCATGTTGTAGTTGGACGTGCACGAAGATTACAAGTTAAAAAATTTAATTTACAACATCAAGTTTTAATTGAAGTTGTTGAAAACCATATGCCAGAAGTCCTTATTATTGATGAAATAAGTACAGAAACGGAAACTCTTTCAGCCCGTACTATAGCGGAACGCGGTGTGCAGTTAATTGCAACAGCACATGGAAATAGTTTAGTTAATTTAGTAAAAAATCCCGTACTTGTGAATTTGATTGGGGGGTATTAAGTCAGTTACTCTTAGTGATTAATCTGCAAAATTACGAAATACAAAAAAAAGCATAGTAGAAAGACAATTTGCTGCTCCTTTTGATTTAATTATTGAAATTAGTAGTTCCGATTCGTGGATTGTTTATGATAAAGTCGAAGAATCTGTTGATTTAATATTGAACGTTGAAAGTACTAATGGTCAGGCTCGATTAGATTTAACTACACATTTAGAAATAAATTATCCGTAATTATTGCAAATTCTATTTTGTATTTCAGACTTTCTGAATGTATAATGTTTATACTATATTAGATTTATTTGTTATTAAAGCTTAGGCTTTAATATTTCTAATTAAAAATAGGTAATAATTAATAAAATTTTAGGAGACTTTCTATGTCAGGTGGTTCTACTGGTGAACGCCCGTTTTCTGATATTATCACAAGTGTTCGTTATTGGATTATCCATAGCATTACAATTCCTTCGTTATTCATTTCAGGATGGTTATTCATTGCAACAGGTCTTGCTTATGATGTTTTTGGTACACCTCGACCAAATGAATACTTCTCACAAGATCGTCAACAAATTCCATTAGTTAATGATCGTTTTAGTGCGAAACAAGAATTAGAAGATTTAACAAAAGGTTTATAGTATTTATTTTACGCAAGGATTTTAATATGATAAAAGTTTTAAACCAACCCGTAGCTTATCCAATTTTTACTTTCCGTTGGTTAGCAGTTCATGGATTAGCAGTACCTACAGTATTTTTTATAGGTGCAATTACATCAATGCAATTTATTCAAAGATAGGAGATAGATTTAATGACTGGTCCAAATCCAAACAAGCAACCTGTAGAATTAAACAGAACTTCACTTTATTGGGGTTTATTATTAATCTTCGTGTTAGCAGTATTATTCTCAAGTTACTTTTTCAACTAATTTTTTAAAGGAGTACATTTAATGGCAAATACAGGAAGAATTCCTTTGTGGCTAATTGCGTTAGTGGGTGGGTCTGCTGCGTTAGCCGTAGGCGCTTTGTTCTTTTATGGGGCATATTCTGGTTTAGGTTCATCTTTATAATATAAAGAGCATCATATGGTAAGTGTTATAGCTTACCATATGTTTAGTTATCTAATTGACAATTTCATTATTTTTCAGTAAAATATAGTTTAATATTTTGATTAATATTTTAGGGTCGGTGCTCGAGGGGTTAAAGAGGGCGGATTGTAAATCCGCTGGCATTGCCTACGTTGGTTCAAATCCAACCCGGCCCATTTTTTTTATTTTTATGTAACTGTTGTACTTTGTTTTGAGATTCCTATCATTTGTGCATTACTCTTGCCAGGTGCTACCATAGGGTAACAATTCTCGTCTTTGATAATTTGACAATCGACTAAACATGGGCCTGGTGTATCTAATACTTCTTGTAATTGTTCTTTCAAATTATCGGGAGAACTTATTTGTTTCGCGTTTATGCCATATGCATTTGCTAATTGGACAAAATTTGGCATTCCTTCATTCATACTTGAGTGTGAATAGCGTTCACCATAAAACGATTGTTGCCATTGACGAACCATACCTTGCCAATTATTATTTAAAAGAATAATTTTAACAGGTAACTGGTATTGTGCAATTGTTCCTAATTCTTGAATATTCATTTGAATACTAGCATCTCCAGTTATACAAATTACGGTGTCTTTTGGAAAAGCAACTTGATTTCCAATCGCAGCTGGAATACCATAACCCATTGTTCCTAAACCAGCACTTGATGACCATTTACGGACTCCGCATTTTAAAAACTGTGCGGACCACATTTGATGTTGTCCAACATCAGTTGTGAAGAATGCATTTGGGGCTAATTCGGTTAAGTTATTTAAAATTTCTTGTGGTGAAACCTTTGTTTCTCCTTGTGGAATAACTAATGGATAAACTGTTTGCCATTTTTTAATTCTTTCACGCCAAGCAAAAGTTTGATCAGAAGTCGAAAGATTTTGTTTTTTGGCTATTTTTATTAATTCACCAAGAATTTTTTTAACATCTCCAATAAGGGATAAATGTGGAGTTTTATTTTTGCCGACTTCAGCAGGATCTATATCAATATGAATAATTTGCGCATTTACGGCAAATTCGTCTAGTTTTCCCGTTACTCGGTCATCGAAACGTGCGCCAATAGCAATTAATAAATCGCACTCACTTACAGAGAAATTGGCGTATGCTGTTCCATGCATTCCTAACATCCCAAGTGCTAAATTATCATTTTCATTAAATGCACCTTTTCCCATTAATGTTGTTGTTACAGGGATTTGATAATGTTCCGCCAATTTATGTAATTCGTTATTAGCATTTGCGGTTACCACTCCCCCACCAACATAAAATAATGGTTGTGAAGCTTGTTCAATTAAGTGTATTACTTGGTCTAATCTTTTAACGGTACTTCTATAGATGAATCTAAATCCTTTTGATCGAATAATATTATTTTGATTTACTGGTTGATATTCTGTAAATTCTTCAAGTCCCACATCTTTAGGAACATCAATTAAAACTGGGCCTGGTCGTCCATTACGGGCAATAAAAAATGCTTCGCTAACAATATGTGCAATCTTTTTTACATCACGAATTACATAAGAATGTTTAACGATTGGAAGTGTAATACCAAAAATATCGGTTTCTTGGAAAGCATCCGTTCCAATAAAGGGGCGACCCACTTGTCCTGTAATCATAACTAAAGGTACTGAATCCATTTGAGCGGTAGCGATTCCTGTTACTAAATTAGTCGCGCCAGGTCCTGAGGTCGCAAAGCATACCCCAACTTTACTAGTTGCGCGTGCGTAACCGTCTGCAGCATGAACCGCACCTTGTTCATGTCGAACTAAAATATGTTTTATTAAATTCTTTTCTTCCCATTTATAAACTTCGTCATAAATTGGTAAAATTGCTCCTCCAGGGTAACCAAAGATATGTCTAGTTCCATTACGTACCAAACTATCAAGTAGTGCAAATGATCCTCGTGTTTTCATTAGTAAATTTTAAGTTTTATTTTAATTTTTAAATATCGAGCATATTTTTTAACGTTATACTGATAAAGCATCCAATTCCAATAACTAAAACTCCGAAAATAATTTTACCTACGGTAGTTCGTAACAATTTTTGGAATGGGGATATTAAAATTAAAAGTAAACCAAGCATTGCACTTATAAAAAACCTTGGATAACGTGCAATATTTTCCCAAAAATTATTCATTTCTGATTTTATAGGTTATCTTTTTAATTTTTGTTAATTTGTGAGTTAACGCGATAATATTATACTTGAAAATTAAATGTAAGTTCTTGTTTTTTGATTTTAAAAGTTAGAAAAATTTGTTTTTTGGATAAGGTAATAATATGTTGTTATTACCTTATTTTTATCTTTAGTAGTAAATTTTACCACCACCCCATTTCTCACTTACAATACGTGGTTGTAATAAAATGTGGCCAGAAATAGCAAATATATCATCATCCGTTAATGCTCGCATTTTCGGGAAGATATCCGCACTTAAAATACTTGGGTGAATTTCAGCAATTGATTCAATTCCATCATAAGTTGTCGGATTATTCATGTAATCTACTAAACTTACGATATTATCACGAGGTGGTGTTGCAAAAGCTAATGCTTCAGTATCTAAACCCACGTTCGGATTTGTCTTTGTAATACCACCAGTATGACAAGCTCCACATGACGAGTTAAATAGACGCTTGCCTCGTTTTACTTGTTCTGGTGTTAAGATTACTGTTTTTGATCCATCTAAGGCTACTGTTCGTGTCGCCTCATCAAGATCAATAGCAAAAGCAGCTGTAGCGTTTAAACACGCTAAGCATGAAATGCTAAAGATAACGGATTTTAAAAATTTACGTAACATAATTTTTTTATCTTTTTTTATAAAATTGAACCCAATAGAAATAAATAGTTAAATTAATTTATAATTTTTAAGTCAACTGGGCCTAACTACGTTCCAAACGATCCTGGCTACTTACAAAAGCAAGGGCAGCAAAAATAGCGGTTAAAACGAAGGCACCAGCAAAAAGACTAAAAATAAAACTTGATAAAGATGGAGTCATTCGAAATATTAATGATTATTTTAATAAATTGTACCAGCTAAATCTAATATGGCGATCTTGGATATTAGTGTTTCTATGCGATCCAAAATGATGAATCCAAGAATAAGTCCCATATCCATATTATACAAAGATGGTAAAAATCCTAAGAATAGTCGCGTGTAAGGTTCCGTAAAAGTATAGATCGTTTCAAATAGCCCCCCATCATATGGATTAATATGACCGAAGAATTGAATTGTGAAACGTAACATGTACAAAAATCCGAAAATTCTAATTAAATCTACTAGGGCAAATTTTACGGTCCCAAGCGAACTTGCGGTCGCTGGGTTTGAAACTTCACAAATAAATGTTACGTCTCCTGGCAAATCGACTAACGTACCATTTTCTAATATATGTTGAATTGCTGGACCTGATGTCAAAAGTAATGTTGAATAAGCTTCCATTATATTTTGCTAAAATCCTCGAATTCAGTTCTTTAAAAATCGTTTGTGTTATCCGCCGAAATTTGTCCAGTCGACATCCACATTTTCGATAATTAATGATGAATTATAAATTTGTAAAATGATTACTAGGAACACTAAAAATAGAGCCATAACAACCCCCATTAACGGAGTTGTGCCCCAACCCGGTGCAACACGACCGTATTCAGCATTTAAGGGGCGTAAAAGCTCTCCTAATCTAGTTCTTAAAGCCATAATTATTTTAATTAGTGTAAAATATATTTTATAATTGTTTGGTAAATATTATTATACACAACATAAGACGTAAATTCTAAACAAATTACTATTTTTATTTTAATTATGGAAATTGCAGCAATTTTAATTATTTTTATGGCTAGTTTACTAGTCGGCATAACAGGCTATTCTGTTTACACTTCCTTTGGCTCAGCGTCAAAAAATTTACGTGATCCATTTGAAGAACATGAGGACTAATTTAAAAAAATTGAAATTTAGATTTTTTAAAATGTAGCACTTTTTTAAAAAAGTGCTACATTTTTAGGGATTTATTTACTTTTTAATAATTTTTGGTGTTTCACGGAAGAAGATCGCAAAGAAGATTACAAGTAAAGTTCCAATTAATAAGAATGTATAAACAAGTGCTTCCATAATTCTTTTTCTATTTTTAATTATTCAAAGATATATATACGTTTAAAATTAAACTGCACCTTGCTTACGGACTGTTGAAGCATCACCAAGTTTTTGGAATGCACCAAATTCAATTTGTTCCGTAATTTCTGCACCAATACCGGTAAATACATCACGGAATAGTGTACGAGCCCCGTGCCATAAATGGCCGAAGAAGAATAATAAAGCAAAGTTTAAGTGACCGAAAGTATACCAACCACGTGGACTACTACGGAATACACCATCAGATTCTAAACTTGTACGATCAAATTCGAATACTTCACCTAATTGTGATTTACGAGCGAATTTCTTCACTGTTGGAGCATCCTTAAAAGATTGACCATTCAGTTTTCCACCGTAGAAATCAACTGAAACACCTACTTGCTCAATACTGTACTTAGATTCTGCACGTCGGAATGGAATATCAGCTCGAATCACACCATCTTTATCAACTAAGATAACTGGGAATGTTTCGAAGAAAGCTGGCATACGACGAACTGTTAATTCACGACCATCACGATCTTTAAAGATTGGATGCCCTAACCATGCTTCAGCAATTCCATCACCTTTATTCATTGGTCCTGAACGGAATAAACCACCCTTCGCAGGGTTGTTTCCAATATAATCGTAGAATGCTAATTTATCTGGAATACGTGACCAAGCGTTACTTTCTGATAAACCTTCGCTTAATGAAGTTTCAACTTGGCGTTCAATTTCTTGTTGGAAATATCCACTATCCCATTGGTAACGTGTTGGACCAAATAATTCAATCGGTGTTGTTGCACTACCATACCACATTGTTCCTGATGTAATAAATGCAGCAAAGAATACCGCTGAAATACTACTTGATAAAACTGTTTCAATATTACCCATACGTAATGCACGGTATAAACGTTGCGGTGGACGTACTGTTAAATGGAAAATACCAGCTAAAATACCAAAAGCACCTGCAGCGATATGATGAGAAGCAACTCCTCCAGGATTAAAAGGATTAAATCCTTCTGGACCCCACGCTGGTGCAACACCAGCAACTTTTCCAGTTACACCATATGCATCTGAAACCCAAATTCCTGGGCCAAAGATTCCAGTAACGTGGAACGCACCGAAACCAAAACATAATAAACCAGATAAGAATAAATGAATACCAAATACTTTTGGTAAATCAATCGCAGGCTCGCCTGTTCTAGGATCACGGAATAAATCTAAATCCCAGTAAACCCAGTGCCAAATAGCGGCAAGGAAACATAAACCTGATAATACAATATGTGTTAAAGCAACACCTTCATAACTCCATATACCTGGAGTCGAAACACTTTCACCAGTGATACTCCAACCACCCCATGAATCAGTAACACCCAAACGTGTCATAAAAGGCATTACGTACATGCCTTGTCTCCACATTGGATTTAATACTGGATCAGAAGGATCGAAAATTGCTAATTCGTACAACGCCATTGATCCAGCCCATCCTGCAACTAGTGATGTGTGCATTAAATGTACTGCAATTAAACGCCCAGGATCGTTAAGAACGACTGTATGTACTCGATACCAAGGTAACGCCATATAAAAACCTCTCTTATTTTTATTTTTTTGCTGACTTTCTTACAACGAAATAATTGATTTATAAACTTTAATAAGTAATTATTGTTAAATATAATTATACTCTTAAAAAGCTTTTATTAATTATTCAATTTTTTTAATTACGATAATTTGATTGAAACACCAGGAGGAATTGCGATTTTTAAGAATGAATCTGCAATATTTTCAACATTTTGAGGTGTATAAATATCTAGTAATCGTTTATGAATACGAATTTCAAAATGCTCACGAGATTTTTTATCTACATGCGGCGAACGTAATACACAATAAATACGTTTTTTTGTTGGCAATGGAATAGGGCCTTTTGCTACCCCATCTATACTCGAAATTCCTTCAATTAGACTTTTACAAGCTTCAGAGAGTAACTTAGTATCAAATGCTTCTAATTTTACTCGAGTTTTTATGTGTTTATCCAATGATTCCATTTTTTTTTAAGTTACGATTTTTGAAACAACACCAGCACCAATTGTTCGTCCACCTTCACGAATGGCAAAACGCATACCGTCTTCAATTGCAATTGCTGTAATTAATTCAGCAGTCATTTTAATACGATCTCCTGGCATAACCATTTCTACTTCAGTACCATCATCTGCTGTAAACTGTTTGATATTTCCTGTTACATCTGTAGTTCGAACATAAAATTGTGGACGGTAACCTGTAAAGAATGGAGTATGACGTCCACCTTCTTCTTTAGTTAAAATGTATACTTCGGCTTCGAATAAAGTATGCGGAGTAATAGTAGCAGGTGCTGCTAAAACCATACCACGTTCAATATCTTCTTTTTGGATACCACGTAATAGTAAACCAACATTATCACCAGCTAAACCTTCTTCAAGAGTTTTTTGGAACATCTCAATACCAGTTACTGTTGTTTCTCGTGTTTCACCTAATCCAACAATTTCTATAGTTTCACCAACTTTAACTGTACCACGTTCAATACGTCCAGTTGACACCGTTCCACGTCCTGTAATAGAAAAAGCATCCTCAACAGCCATTAAGAAATCTTTGTCGTTGTCGCGAACAGGAGTTGGAATATATTCGTCAACAGCATCCATTAATCCATAGATTTTATCAATCCATTTATTGTCACCACGTTTGGCATCAGCATTTTCGGCGATCGCTTCAATTGCCATTAAAGCAGAACCAGCTACACATGGAATATCATCACCAGGGAATTCATAGCTTGATAATAATTCACGTACTTCCATTTCAACTAATTCTAATAACTCTTCGTCATCAACTTGGTCTTCTTTGTTTAAGAAAACTACGATATGTGGTACACCTACTTGCTTTGATAATAAAATGTGTTCACGAGTTTGTGGCATTGGACCATCTGCTGCTGAACAAACAAGAATAGCACCATCCATTTGTGCTGCACCCGTAATCATATTTTTTACGTAGTCTGCGTGACCTGGACAATCCACGTGCGCATAGTGGCGTGTTTCAGTTTCATACTCTACATGCGTCGTATTAATTGTAATACCACGTGCACGTTCCTCTGGTGCTCCATCAATATCTGCATAACCTTTTGCTACGCCATTAGTCCCTAATGCTAGGGTCATGGTAATTGCAGCAGTTAACGTTGTTTTACCGTGGTCTACGTGACCGATTGTTCCAATATTAATATGTGGTTTAATACGTTCAAATTTTTCGCGTGCCATAACTTTTTAAGCTGTTTTAAATATTTTTATTTTTTGTGATACGTCGTTATTTTAATAACGGAAATGTGCAAAAGCTTTATTAGCTTCGGCCATTTTATGAGTATCTTGTTTTTTTCTCATTGCATCGCCAGAATTTTTTGATGCGTCCATTAATTCTGCCGCTAATTTTAATGCAATTGTTTTTCCTGTTCTGTTGCGTGAAGCTGTTACAAGCCAACGCAATGCTAAATTTGTTCCTCGGAAACTTGTTACTTCCATAGGTACTTGATAAGTAGCACCTCCAAAACGTCGAGCTTTCACTTCAACTAAAGGAGTAACATTTTTTATCGCTTGTTCAAAAACTTTTATAGGATCAGATTCAGTCTTATACGCTATGATATCTAATGCATCACAGACAATATTTTGAGCTAAGGTCTTCTTACCATCTCTAATTAAACGGGATACCAAAATGCTGACCAAGTAATTGTTATAAACCGGATCAGGTTGTGGAAACCGTTTTTTAATAATCTTTCTACGGGACATATTAAAACTATTTTATTTATTTACGCACTTGTTAAGAACTAAGCGTTAGGCTTTTTAACTCCATATTTTGATCGCCCTTGAGTTCGATTTTTTACAGCCCCACTATCAAGTGCACCACGAATAATGTGATAGCGTACACCTGGTAGATCTTTAACTCGACCACCTCTTATAAGAACTGATGCATGTTCTTGTAATTCATGTCCGATACCAGGGATATACGCTGTAACTTCAAATCCTGACGTTAATCGTACACGAGCAACTTTCCGAGTTGCAGAATTGGGTTTTTTCGGTGTTGTCGTATAAACACGTGTACAAATACCGCGGCGTTGAGGACAATTTTTTAAAGCCGGTGACTTTGTTTTCTTTTTAAGTGATTGTCGCTTATTCCGGATAAGTTGTTGTATTGTTGGCATGAGATTATTTTTTTTCTAAATTATATTTTTTCATAAAACGATCTACACGCCCTTCAGTATCAAGTAATTTTTTTGATCCCGTATAAAAAGGATGATTACCTGACCAAATATCTACATTTAGCTTTTCTTTCGTTGAACTAACTGTATAAACTAACTTTCCGTCACAATACACTTCTGTATTATCATACCACTCTGGGTGGATATCTTTTTTTGGCATAATACTAATTTTATGACTAATGAAATATGTATTAACGTTTTGAATATTGTGAAGCTTTTCGAGCTTTTTTCAAACCATATTTTTTACGCTCAACTTGTCTCGAATCACGAGTTAATAAACCCGCTAATTTTAACGTTGCTCGATAATTTGGTTCAATTTTACATAAAGCACGTGCTAAACCTAATTGAATTGCTCCTGTTTGACCGGTTAAACCACCGCCACGAGTTTTAATAATAATTCGGTAATTATTTTCTAGATTTAATAAAGCTAAACTACGGTTAAGCGAGTTTAAATATGCGGCATTAAACTGTAAAAAAACCTCAGCCAAACAGTTATTAATTAATATTTCGGATTTTTCATTAGTTCCAATCGGGTAGATTTGAACAATTGCAGTGGCTTCTTTTCTCCGTCCAATAGCTAATGCTAGAAGATTACTTTTTTCTATAACCATAAAATTATTTGTAGACTAATAACTCTGGATTTTGAGACGCGTGTGGATGCGAATCCTCTTTATAAACTTTTAAATTCTTAAATTTATCGCGTCCTAAAGGTCCTTTTGGCAACATACCTTTTACGGCTTTTTCTAAAATCCTTTCTGGAATACGATCTTGTAGTTTTTCAAAAGTCTCAATTTTTAACCCACCAGGTCGTCCTGAATGTCGACGATAGATTTTTTGTTCAGACTTTTTACCTGTAACTCTTATATCATTACTATTTATAACAATTACATAATCACCACAATCTAAAGAAGAATTATTAAGTGATTTATGCTTTCCATTTAAAATGGTTGCAATAATAGTCGCAAGTTTACCAAGAGTTTTGCCTTTTGCATCAATCACATACCATTTTTTGTGATTAACATCTAAACTATTTTTCATTATATTAGGGGATTAACTTAAACTTATATCAAAACGATCTTGGAGTTTTTTTACCACCTCATTCGCTGATTTTTGACCGAAATTTTTGATCTCTTTTAATTCTTTAACAGAGTATTCAACTAAATCTGCAATTGTTAAAATATTTACCCTCTTTAAACAGTTATAAGCGCGCACTGACAATTGCAATTCTTCAATTAAAATATCTAATTCTGTTTCAATTTTAGGAACAGAACTTACGTTATTTTTTGATTCATCAATAATCAATCCACCAAATAATGCTTGTAAAATTTGGGACGATTTGTTCAACGCTTCAAGAGGTGTGATACTACCATCTGTCGTGATTTCAAGATCTAAAATTTCGGTAATTTTTTCATCAACTTTATAAGAATCTCGAATTTCGTAATTAACGTTTTTTACGGGTGTAAAAAGAACATCAATATTTAAAAAATCATTAGAACGACTTTGTGAATCTTCATTAAGAACTAGATAGCCAGTCCCAGATTCAATTTTAAGTTCTAATTCTAAATTCGTTTGTTCCGAAATAGTTGCAATATAATGATTTGGATTAAGTATATTAAGGGTAGACGGTAATACAAGATGGTCCGCTGTAACGAGTTGTGGTCCTTTTAGTTCAATCGAAGTTAAAAAAGCTGTTTCCAATAATCCTTGAAATTTTATTTGTTTTAAATTTAATAAGATTTCTAAAATATCTTCTCGCACTCCGGGAATTGTCGCAAACTCGTTATTAATACCTTTTATTCGAACAGCTGTAATGGCTGTTCCTTCTAATTCGGTAAGCAACACACGACGTAATGTATTACCAATAGTTAATCCTTGACCTTGTGCTAACCCCTGTAGCCTAAAACGGCTAGTTTGTTCACCAAGATCATTTGAACATGACTCAACTTTCTCGAATTGAAATTGTTGCATCTTTTTTTAGCAAATTTTTAGACGCGTCGACGTTTTGGAGGTCGGCAACCATTATGAGGTATTGGTGTAATATCCTTTACAGAAACTATATCAAGTCCTAAGACTTCCAATGCTCTTACGGACGTTTCTCGCCCTGAACCTTGACCTCGAATCAAAACTTCGACCTTACGTAAGCCTTTATCCATTGCGGACGCCGAAGCTGCTTCAGCAGCGGTTTGGGCCGCGAATGGTGTTCCTTTTCGTGCTCCTTTAAAACCTACACTACCAGCGGAAGACCACGAAATTGTATTGCCGGATAGATCGGTTATTGTAATAATTGTATTGTTAAATGTTGAATTTATATGAACAACACCAGATACAATATTTTTCTTTTGTTTCTTTGTTGATCGTTTAGCCTTAACTGCCATACTAATTATTTCATAGATAATTTGGTGAAATTACATCAGACGAGCACCGCGTCGAGTTCGGGAATTCGTACGCGTTCTTTGTCCTCGAACTGGTAAGTTCTGACGATGACGTCTTCCTTTTACACAATTAATTTGTGATAAACGAACAATGTTTTGTTTCGTTTGACGTCGTAAATCTTCTTCAACCTTGTAATTTTCTTCGACTATTTCACGTATTGCCATAACTTCTGTATCCCCAAGTACATTCGTACGTGTAGTGGGGTCAACATTAGCTGTACTTAAGATGTCACGTGAAGAGGTTAAACCAATTCCGTATACACTTGTAAGTGCGTACTCGATTTTTTTTGATTTAGGTAAATCAATACCAGAAATACGAACCACTCTTTTCTCCCATTAATTAATTGATTAACCCTGACGTTGTTTATGTTTTGGATTTGAGCAAATAACTCTTATCACCCCAAAACGACGAATAACCCGACATTTAGGGCACATTTTTTTTACAGATGGGCGAACTTTCATAACTTTATATACATAAAAAATAGACAATTGACCTAATTTTATAATAAATTGTCAGTAGTAATTTAGAGCTACTATAAATTTATATTATCATAGACCTCTGATATTAAGTAAAATCGTATTTGTCGACTTAAGTCTACAGCTACCCCGACTAGAATAATTAATGAAGTTATACCAAATCCTTTTATAGCAGGATTTATAAATGTTAAAAGACTTGGGATTGTAACAATAAAAGCTAAAAACAAACCGCCTAATAAAGCTAAGCGGGTTAACGTTTCTTGTAAAAAACGCATTGTCGCCAATCCTGGCTGAACACCAGGTATTGTAAAATTCATCTTCTTTAAATTATCTGATAAATCACTGGGTTTAATTGCAATTGTAGAATAAAAGTAACTAAAAAATAATGTTAAAATAAAATACCCACTAGTGTAAATTACATTCGAAAAGTTTGCTAAACCCTGTAACAAACTAATTTTATTTATTCCTACTATTAAGACATTTAATAAACCCGAAGAAAAAATCAATGGCATAATACCGCTTGGATTTAATCTAAAAGGCAAATAACTACTTTGACTATTTGATGATTCTCTTAATAAAGATTTCACTGAAAGTAAATCAATCTTACGTAGGGCTCCCTGGACGACAATAATACTTAATAAACCTATCGCAAAAATAAAACCAATCCCTAATTTTAATGGCAATGTTGGAACAAGGACAGCAAAATTACTTAATGTCTTTGGTAATGCCGAACTAATATTTACAAAAATAAATAATGATGTTCCATTACCAATACCTTTTTCTGTAATTAATTCACTTAACCACAAAATTATTACTGAACCGGTTGCTAAAGTCAGTGCAATTTCTACTGCCCGAACTAAATTCCATCCAAAAACAAAAGGTTTTAAGAAAAAAGCAATTAAGCATCCGTAAATAAAAGCAATAATAACAGTTAAATAACGTGTATATTGTGTGACCTTTTTTTGTCCCGCAACCCCCTCTTCTTTTTGTAATTTTTGTAAGAATGGCAAAACCGCGGTTAACAACTGCATTGATATCGATGCATTGATATTCGGTAAAATACCCAATGTAAATGGTCCTAACACAAAAAAATCACCTTGTGAAAAAGAACTAAAAAAATTGAGTATCGGACTATTTTGCAATTCCATATATAAATATTTTTGATCAATCCCGGTAAGCGGTATAAATGTACCCAATCGAGCAAATAGAATAATCACTAATGTTAAAAGAATTCTATTTACTAAATTGTCCCTACTAGGGGACTTGTCACCTAAAAAGTTTAGTCCCATAAATTTTTAACTTAACTAAATAACCACTTTGAAAAAATTATTTTGCTGTTTTCAAAGCTTCTAGAGCACAAATTGTTGCTCGTGCATTATTTAGAAGATTATTTGATCCTAATTGTTTTGCCATAATATTTTGCACACCAGCGGCTTCCAGCAATGTTCTCACGGATCCACCAGCGATTACCCCAGATCCAGCACTTGCGGGCTTAAGCAACACATTAGACGCTCCATATTGGCCAGTTGAGACATGTGGGATACTAAATGTTTTTGTTAATGGAACCGTAATAATATTACGACGACCATCATTTGCTGCTTTTTTAACAGCTTCTACAACATCATCTGCTTTTCCTACACCTACACCAACTAAACCTTTTTCATTCCCAATTACCACAAGGGCTCCGAAACGTAATTTTTTACCACCTTTTACAACTTTAGTAATACGGCGGACTTTAACGACCTTACGTACCCAATTTGTGTTATTGCGGTTATTATTACGATTTGTATTTCTTTCCTGAACCATAAAAATCTATTACAAATGAACCAAATATTATTTTTTGCCGGTTTTACCAGCTTTTCGAAGAACTTGTTCTCCTTTATATAAAACACCTTTGCCATTATATGGTTCTGGTGGTCTAAATGAACGGATTTTGGATGCGATAAATCCAACTTCTTCTTTATCAATACCAGCTACTGTTATGTTTGTATTAGCCTCCACAGTAACTTCCACATCTTTTGGTAATGGAAGAATAATAGGATGACTAAAACCTAAACTTAAAGTAACTTTATCTTTTGCGGCCTGACAGCGATATCCAACACCTTTTAATTCTAACTGAATTTCAAACTTTTTGTGAACTCCAAGAACCATATTATTTAACAATGTTCGTGTCAAACCGTGTAATGCACGAGTCCTTTTTGACTCATCATTAACTAAAACTAAAACTTGGTCTTCTTTGATATCAACATGGACTTCAGGTGTTATTTGACGATTTAATTCACCAAGTGGACCCTTTATAGAAACCAAATTATCCTCAACCGCAAGAGTTACCCCTTTAGGTAGTGTAATTGGGAGTTTTCCGATACGTGACATAACGTGATACTTTTATAATATAATTACCAAATATAACATAAAACTTCTCCACCGATGCCTAATTTAGCAGCTTTGAAATTTGTCATAACACCCTTTGATGTTGACATTAGAGCCACACCAAAATTACCTAGTACTACTGGTAACTCTTTAACATTGGCGTATACGCGTAGACCAGGTTTACTTATCCTTTTCAAAGTTACAATAGCGGGTTCTTGGTTACGACCTTTACCTTTATATCTCAATAAGATTAATAAGAATTTTCTTCCACTTTGTGAAAATTCTTGAAAATCTTCAATAAAGTTCTCCTCTTTTAAAACCTGTGCTATTGCTAACGTCACCTTTGTAAAGGGTACCTGAACTAAATGGTGTTTAACCTTACTAGCATTACGAATGCGAGTTAACATATCCGAAATAACATCATTAACCATAAATACAGATTTATCTACCTTAAATTTTTTCTCGAATTGGCAATCCAAATTCGCGTAATAACATTGCACCCTCTTCACGAGTTTTTGCGTTTGTAACAAAAGTAATGTTAAAACCACGTGCTTGATCAACAGAATCATAACTTATTTCTGGAAAAAGAAGCTGTTCTGTTAATCCTACGGTGTAATTTCCAAATTTATCAAAACCTTGTGGCTTTAGTCCTTGAAAATCACGTGAACGAGGAAGAGCGACATTTATAAAACGATCCAAAAATGAATACATTTTATCACCGCGTAACGTAACCGTTACACCTAATGGCATTTCTTCACGAACTTTAAAAGTCGCAACAGAATTTCGCGCTAATGTTATAACTGGTTGTTGCCCAGTAATCACACGAAATTCATTAATCGTTTTATTTAGTACCGCAGTATTTTGTGCTGCTAACCCTAAACCGCGATTGACTTTAATTTTTACTAATTTCGGGACTTGGTGAATATTTGTACAATTTAAAGACTTATACAAAGAAGGAATAATTTTTTCTTTATAGTCAGTTCTAAGTTTTGTTACCATTACCTTAATCTATTTTTTTTCCTGTTTTTTTCGAAAATCGCTCTTTAGCTTTTCCTGTTTTTACGACACGAATCCGACTTGCAACATTTTCCGAATCACACACCATAACATTTGAAATATTTATTGGTGCTTCTTGTTGAACAATTTCACCGGATTTTTCCCTAGTTGCGGGTTTTACGTGTTTAGTTCGAATATTTAGTCCTTCAACCGTTACGAACGGTTTCATCAAATTTGTAATCTTACCAAACTTTCCCTTATCATTTCCTGAGATAACTTTTACGTTATCGCCTATTTTTAATCTCATATTACATACAGTTAAAACTATAAAACTTCAGGTGCTAAAGAAACAACTCGTGTAAAATTTCTATCTCGAATTTCACGAGCAATTGGACCAAAGACACGTGTGCCTCTTGGATTATTCTGCGCATTAATTAAAACTGCTGCATTGTCATCGAAACAAATACAAGTTCCGTTTTTACGAGAAATTGTTTTTCGTGTACGAACAACAACAGCTCTAACAATATCTGAACGTTTAACTGGCATACGTGGTGCAGATTCTTTAACAACACCAATTATGATATCTCCGACACTGGCGTAATTTTTATTCCCACCAAGCACTCGAATACACATAATTTTACGCGCTCCAGTATTGTCAGCAATTGTTAACTGAGTTTGAGGTTGTATCATGAATAATATTACTTTAATAATGTTTTAAAAATCCAGCGCTTTTTAGCACTTATTGGGGGATGCTCCTGAACTAAAACAGTATCACCAATGCTACAACTATTTTCTGGATCATGAACAAGATAACGTTTTGTTTTTGCCATAATTTTACCATACAAATTATGTTTATATCTTGTATCAATTGCTACGACAATGCTTTTATTCATCTTATCGCTAACAACAATTCCTACTTTTTGTTTAAGAACCATACTGAATTTTTTAGTTGACTTTTGAAATAAATTTCGTTTTTAACGGTAACTTATAAGCCGCTAAATTCATGGCTTGACGTGCTACTTCAGGTTTAACCCCTGAAATTTCAAAAATTACGTTACCGGGTTTAACAACTGCGACCCAATACTCGGGTGAACCTTTACCAGATCCCATACGAGATTCTGCGGCACGCGCAGTGATTGACTTATCTGGAAAAATTTTAAGCCAAATTTTTCCGCCACGCTTAGTGTAACGAGTCATAGTCCGGCGTGTTGCTTCTAGTTGACGTGAAGTTATCCAACCACATTCTTGAACTTGAAGTCCATATTCACCGAATGAAACTGTATTGTTACGCGTTGCGCGGCCTTTCATTCTACCTCGTTGTGATTTTCTAAACTTCGTTCTTTTTGGACTAAGCATACGTATAATGAATAATCAATTTTAAATTTTTATAATTAAGACATAGCTTCACCTTTAAATAACCACACCTTAATTCCTAAAATACCATAAATGGTTTTAGCGGATGCTGTACCATAATCAATTTTTGCACGTAAGGTTTGTAAAGGCATTCGTCCTTCTTTTACCCATTCTGTTCGTGCGATTTCCGCACCATTCAAACGTCCACCAACTTGAACTTTGATTCCTTGAATCTCATCATTAGCTTGCGCACGTTCAATTGCTTTTCGAACTGCACGTTTAAATGCTACTCGGCGAACTAACTGATTTGCAATAAATTGAGCTAGTAAAATAGCATGTGTATCGGGTTCCATTATTTCAAAAACATCGATACTAATTTTATTAACTCGCGGTAACAAAGCCTTTAACTTTTTAGTTAAATCAATTAAACCAGAACCAGACTCTGTAATGATAAGACCTGGTTTAGCAACATAAATTTTTAAGAAAATATTATTTAACTTATAAGTTCGCTCAATTTCAATATCTGCAATACCTGCCGAATCATAATTAGTTGTAATGTACTTTCTAATTATGTCATCTTGTTCTAATAAAGCCGAATACTGATTTAGCTGCGCAAACCAAATTGACTTATGCTTTTGTGTCGTATTTAATCGAAATCCTAATGGATGTACTTTTTGACCCACAATTTTTTTTCTTAAATTTTATTATTTAACACCAACCACTGCAGTGATATGACATGTTGGTTTACGAATTGCGAATGCTCGACCTTGAGCACGTGGTCTGAAACGTTTTAGAACTGGACCAGGGCTCACAAAAACTTCGCGAATCGTTAAATCTTTTTTAGTTAATCCGTGCTTAGACTGAACATTTGCTGCTGCTGATTGAACAACTTGCCAAACCGGTTCACAAGCACGATAAGGTAAAAATTCTAATATAATTAATGCTTCTTCATACGTACAACCACGTATTTGATTCAAAACACGACTCACCTTGGTAGGTGACATTCGGATGTATCTTGCAACGGCTTGAGCCGAAATTACTTCTTCAATAGCCATGAACAAACTTCTGTTAAAATGTAAAAATTATGTTTTTATATGTGAACGAAATGTTCGAGTTGGGGCAAATTCACCTAGTTTATGACCTATTAATTGTTCCGTAATAAGAACCGGAACATGAATACGACCATTATAAACAGCGATTGTGTGCCCGATCATAGAAGGCATAATAGTAGATGCCCGCGACCACGTTTTAATAACTTCTGAAGTTCCGTTTTCGTTTAAAACTTCAACCTTTTTTAACAAATGATAAGCAACAAAAGGCCCTTTTTTTATAGATCTTCCCATTACTGATTTTTATTTTTTACGGCGAATAATTAACACGTCACTATATTTACATTTAGCTCGAGTTCTTATACCCAACGCTGGTTTACCCCAAGGAGTAGACGGTTTTGTTCGCCCAATAGGAGAACGTCCCTCACCACCACCATGGGGATGATCACAAGGATTCATAACAACACCACGTACAGTTGGGCGACGGCCCATCCACCGAGTTCGTCCTGCTTTTCCTAAACGAACACCATACGCATCCGCATTAGATAAACGTCCAATTGTAGCATAACAACTTTGGTGAACTAAACGAACTTCTTTAGATGGTAGACGTAAAGTTACATAATCACCTACTTTCGCAAGAAGAGTAGCGTATGTCCCTGCGGCTCTAACAATTTTTCCTCCTTGGAAAATATTTAATTCAATATTATGAATTTCTGTAGCAAGTGGAATCATTGACAATGGCAATGCGTTCCCAACTTGAATTGGAATATCTTCAGGACCAGACATGACTTCTGCCCCTACTTGTAATCCTTCAGGACATAATATGTATCTTTTATCACCATCCGAATAATGAATCAAAGCAATTTTCGTATTGCGGTTTGGATCGTATTCAATTGTAGCTACTTTACCAACTACATTGAATTTGTTACGAAGAAAATCAATTTTACGATATTTTTGCTTGTGACCACCACCGCGATGACGAACGGTAATTACACCCCTGTTATTTCGACCGGCATTTTTTGGTTTCGGTCGTAATAGTGATTTTTCGGGTTTTACTTTTGATAAATCACTGTAATCTAGAATCGACCGTGTACGTTGACCCGGTGTCATTGGTTTAAATAATTTGATAACCATAAAAATTATTAAAGATGTATAAAACTAAATATCCGAAAATAATGGAATCTCATCATTTGGATCCAGTGTGACAATAACTTTCTTTAATTTGGCTTTAGAACCAATAAATCTACCAACACGTTTTTTCTTTGTGGGTAAATTAGAGGTATTGATTTTAATGACACGAACATTATAGCAACTTTCAATTGCTCGTTTCATCCATTCTTTTGTAACAAAAGGTGAAGCAAGAAAAGTATACTTTTTGTCCTCTAAAGACCACAAAGCTTTTTTAGTTGTTGCAATTTGTTTAATCTCATCGATTAAAACACCTTGGTGAAGAGATGATGTAACCGTAGCCAAATTATCACTGGTACTTGAAAATAAGCTTACACTGGATACTTTTTTAGATTTCTGAACCATAAAATTAAACTATTTGGTATTAAACATGTAAGGTTGGATACTAATTAAATTCCCGGGTTTTCCTGGAACAGCTCCTTTTACAATAATTAAATTGTTTTCAGCATCAACAATCAATACTTTTAGTTTTTTAATTGTGACCTGCTTCGCGCCTAATTGCCCTGCCATTTTCTTACCTGGGTATACGCGACCTGGTGTTGTACCAGCTCCAATAGAACCAGGGGCTCGGTGGTTTTTTGAACCATGTGTCATAGGACCACGACCAAAATTATGACGTTTTTGCAAACCTGCAAAACCTTTACCGATACTTTTTCCAGTCACATCGACAAGGTTACCGGCTGCAAAAATATCAACTCCTAAATTTTCTCCAAGAGTTAATTCATTTGTACCGCTAACTTTATACTCATGTAAATAACGTAAAAGTGGTACGCCAACTTTCTCTAAATGACCAATTTGTGGTTTATTTAAAATTTTAGAAGAAGCTTGCGCATATCCAAGTTGTACGGAATCGTAGCCATCTGTTTCTACGGTTTTTATCTGAGTTACAGTGCAAGGTCCGGCGCGTAAAATAGTAACTGGTACTAAATTTCCCAATTCGTCAACGATTTGGGTCATACCAATTTTATTACCTAAAATTCCTAACGGCATGTTATCGAGAAATTAATAATTAACGTTAAACTTTACACAATTGCCTTAGATATTGCACAATTGGTATAATAAGAATAGAAAAAAATCAAGGCAAAGTCCATAAGTTATGTATACTATGTTAAAATATAGGTACTAACATAAGTACCCATATTTTTATTCTTTTTTATAGGATAGAGAAACAACGTTAATAACCCATGAATAAGGCATCCGGATAAAAACGATTTGCTTCAATTAACAAGCCTGCAGTAAAACTCATCCAAACAGTAAGTAAAACTGGTGCCGTTGATAAATATGTTTTGAAATTATTCATAGTATAATTATCTATTTTATAAAATAATTGATGTAAATCAGAAAGAATTATTCCTAATTTTTTTAAGTTACGTCCACACATTTTATTTTACAGTAAAAATATAAAAAATTACTTAAAGTTAAAAAATGCCAGGAAGCAGATTCGAACTGCTGACACGAGGATCTTCAATCCACTGCTCTACCAACTGAGCTATCCCGGCTATTACAATATATTTATACCCCATTTTTAAAAAATAAACAACCCTCATATACGCATAAAAGTAGAAAATTTTTCTATACTAATAATTATTGTTTTACTTGAACGTTCTTTAGAAAAATTATATGCCTGTATATTAGACTCTTTAAAAATATCTTGTCTTTACACGGTCAAAAAAGCAATTCTGCACTACAATAATATATTAAATGACAAAAAAGAGTCGCAAAGATAAATAATCATGAACAGGTTATTTAAAGATTAGTATTTAGTTTTTTATTATGACAGCCGCAGTAGGACAAACCCAAGAACGCGGGATTTTTGATTTAGCCGATGATTGGTTAAAACGTGATCGTTTCGTATTCGTTGGATGGTCTGGTATTTTATGTTTCCCTTGTGCTTATTTAGCAGTTGGTGGATGGTTTACCGGAACAACTTTTGTAACTTCATGGTACACTCATGGACTTGCTAGTTCATACCTAGAAGGATGTAATTTCTTAACAGCAGCAGTATCAACTCCTGCTAATAGTATGGGACACTCTCTTATCTTATTATGGGGTCCAGAAGCACAAGGTGATTTCACACGTTGGTGTCAAATCGGTGGTCTTTGGGCTTTTGTAGCATTGCATGGTGCTTTTGGTTTAATTGGTTTCTGTTTACGTCAATTTGAAATTGCTCGCTTAGTAGGTATTCGTCCATATAACGCACTTGCGTTCTCTGGTCCAATTTCAATTTTCCTTTCAGTATTCCTTATCTACCCATTAGGTCAAGCAAGTTGGTTCTTTGCTCCAAGCTTTGGTGTTGCAGCAATTTTCCGTTTCTTATTATTCTTACAAGGTTTCCATAACTGGACATTAAATCCATTCCACATGATGGGTGTTGCCGGTATTTTAGGTGGTGCTTTATTATGTGCTATTCATGGTGCAACAGTAGAGAATACATTATTTGAAGATGGTGATGCGGCAAACACATTCCGTGCGTTTACGCCAACTCAATCAGAGGAAACGTATTCATTCGTAACTGCTAACCGTTTCTGGTCACAAATTTTTGGTGTTGCTTTCTCTAACAAGCGTTGGTTACACTTCTTTATGTTATTTGTTCCAGTAGTTGGTTTATGGACAAGTGCTATTGGTGTTGTAGGATTAGCATTAAACTTACGTGCGTACGATTTCGTATCTCAAGAGCTACGTGCTGCTGAAGATCCAGAATTCGAAACGTTCTACACTAAAAATATTTTATTAAACGAAGGTATTCGTGCGTGGATGGCTGCTCAAGACCAACCACATGAAAACTTCATATTCCCTGAGGAGGTTTTACCACGTGGAAACGCCCTTTAATATAATAGGTCGAGATATTGAATCGACAGGTTTTGCTTGGTGGGCTGGAAATGCCCGCTTAATCAATGTATCCGGTAAATTACTAGGTGCGCACGTTGCGCATGCTGGTGTTATGGTGTTCTGGTGTGGTGCAATGACACTTTTCGAAGTTTCACACTTTATTCCAGAGAAGCCTTTATATGAGCAAGGTTGTATTTTATTACAACATTTAGCAACTTTAGGCTGGGGTGTTGGACCTGGTGGTGAGATTGTGAATACATACCCATACTTCGTTGTTGGTGTTGTTCACTTAATTTCATCTGCAGTATTAGGTATTGGTGGTATCTACCACTCTTTAATTGGACCTGATACATTAGAAGAGTCATTCCCATTCTTCGGTTATGATTGGCGTGATAAGAACAAGATGACAACAATTTTAGGTATTCACTTATGTTTACTAGGAATTGGTTCATACTTACTTGTTCTTAAAGCAACAGTATTTGGTGGTTTATACGATACATGGTCACCAGGTGGTGGAGATGTTCGTTTAATTACAAACCCAACTGTAAACCCATTCGTTATCTTTAATTATGTATTAAAGTCACCTTTTGGTGGAGATGGTTGGATTGTATCTATCAATAACTTAGAAGATTTAGTTGGTGGACATATTTGGGTTAGCCTTTTATGTATCACTGGTGGTATTTTCCACATTGTTACTAAGCCATTCGCATGGGCACGTCGTGCCTTTGTTTGGTCTGGTGAAGCTTACTTATCGTACAGTTTAGCTGCGTTATCATTAATGGGTTACGCTGCAGCAACTTACGCATGGTACAACAATACTGCTTATCCTAGTGAATTCTATGGCCCAACAGGTCCAGAGGCTTCACAAGCGCAAACTTTTACATTCCTAGTACGTGACCAACGTCTTGGAGCTAACGTAGCTTCAGCACAAGGTCCGACTGGTTTAGGTAAATACTTAATGCGTTCACCTAGTGGAGAAGTTATCTTCGGTGGTGAGACAATGCGTTTCTGGGATTTACGGGCTCCATGGGTTGAGCCTCTTCGTGGACCAAATGGTTTAGATATCAATAAAATTAGAAGTGATATCCAACCTTGGCAAGAGCGTCGTGCAGCTGAATACATGACTCATGCGCCATTAGGATCATTAAATTCTGTAGGTGGTGTAGCAACTGAGATTAACTCGGTAAACTACGTATCTCCACGTTCATGGTTAACATGTTCTCATTGGTTTTTAGCGTTCTTCTTATTAGTAGGACACTGGTGGCATTCAGGTCGTGCTCGTGCAGCAGCGGCTGGTTTCGAAAAAGGTATTAACCGTGAAAACGAGCCAGTTTTAAGTATGCGTCCAATTGATTAATTAAAATCATGAAAATAAGTAATAAGGAACAATAGAAATTATTTCTATTGTTCCTTGTTATCCAATTGATCCCTCTAATTTCAAACTTAATAATTTATCTGCTTCAACAGAAAACTCCATAGGCAGCTTTAAAAAAACATCATGACAAAAACCGCTTATCATTAAACTAATTGCTTGTTCAACGTCAATCCCACGTTGTAAAAAATAGAATAGTTGTTCTTCTCCAATTTTTGAAACTGACGCTTCATGTTCTACTTGTGTAGTTGAATTTTTAACTTCAATATAGGGAAAAGTGTTTGCTTTTGAATTATCACCAATAAGTAAAGAATCACATTGTGAAAAATTACGCGCGCCTTCCGCTTTAGGTGAAATTTTAACTAATCCTCTGTAACTATTTTTCGAATTTCCTGCTGAAATACCTTTTGATATAATCGTACTTTTGGTATTTTTACCAATATGCACCATTTTGGTTCCAGTATCTGCTTGTTGATAATTGTTTGTCAAAGCAACCGAATAGAACTCTCCTATTGAGCCATCACCAACTAATATACAACTCGGGTACTTCCAAGTAATTGCAGAACCTGTTTCAATTTGTGTCCAAGAAATTTTAGCATTTTTACCAGAACAAAGTCCTCGTTTTGTTACAAAGTTATAAATTCCCCCCAAACCTTGCTCGTTTCCTGCGTACCAATTTTGTACAGTCGAATATTTTATTTCAGCATTGTCAAGTGCTATTAATTCAACAATGGCAGCATGTAGTTGATTCTTATCTCGTTGCGGAGCAGTACAACCTTCAAGATAACTTACATAACTATTTTCTTCCGCGATAATTAGTGTTCTTTCAAATTGACCGGATTCTTCGTCATTAATACGGAAATATGTAGACAACTCTAAAGGACATTGAATATTTTTTGGCACGTAACAAAATGAACCATCACTAAAAACAGCACTATTTAAAGCTGCAAAATAATTATCCCCAGAAGGAACTACTTTACCTAAATACCTTTTTATTAAATCTGGATATTTTTCAATTGCTTCAGAAATTGGACAAAATATTACGCCAGCTTTGGCTAATTCTTTCTTAAAAGTCGTAGCGATAGAAACACTATCAAATACTGCATCTACTGCAACATTGGATAAACGTTTTTGTTCATTCAATGAAATTCCTAATTTGTCAAAAGTTTTTAACAATTCAGGATCAACTTCTGATAAATCATTTAATTTCTTTTTTCTTTTTGGAGCTGAATAATATGTCATTCCTTGATAGTCAATTTTAGGATGCTTTAATTCAGCCCAATTGGGTTCGGTCAATTCTTGCCAAACTTTAAATGCTTGCAATCGTGCTTTCAGCATAAATTCGGGCTCATTCTTTTTTTCTGATAATAGACGAATCGTGTTTTCGTCTAAACCAACAGGAATTCTTTCATTTTCGATTTCCGTTTCGAAACCGTATTTGTACGGTTGACTAACTAGTTGATCAATAGTTGATAAACTTTTATTTTTTACATCAGACATAGAACGTCCTTATTAATGATTACTTAATTAAATAATTTACCTAAATAAATTAATATATGATATTATATAGATTATATCGCGGAGTAGAGCAGTTTGGTAGCTCGTTGGGCTCATAACCCGAAGGTCAATGGTTCAAATCCATTCTCCGCTAATAACAGATTATTTACACAATTTATAAGAATTTAAGATTATTTTCGTAATACTCAGTTATAATGTATTTTAACCGTATTTAGTAGAGAACTCTTAAATAAAAAGTATGACATTAGATTCACAAATTCAAACACCTATATTTGGTGGAAGTACTGGAGGCTGGTTACGTGCTGCCCAAATCGAAGAAAAATATGCAATTACATGGAGCAGTGCAAAATCTCAAATTTTTGAAATGCCAACTGGTGGAGCTGCCATTATGCGTACAGGACAAAATCTTTTATATTTAGCACGAAAAGAACAATGTCTAGCATTAGGCACACAGTTGAGAACATTTAAAATAAGCGATTATAAAATCTATCGAATTTTCCCAAGTGGTGAAGTTCAATATTTACATCCAAAAGATGGAGTATTCCCTGAAAAATCAAATGAAGGGCGTGTTCAAGCAAATAATCGTCAATTCTCAATTGGTAAAAATCCAAATCCTGTTGCTGTTAAATTTTCTGGAAAAGGTACATTTGAAAGTTAAATTAAAATTAATTTAATTTTGACTTGATAGTGACAAAAATAAAACTTATTTGATATATTATCTTTTAATTAAATGATTTTTATTGGAGAGATGGCAGAGTTGGTCGAATGCGCCTGATTTGAAATCAGATGTACCCATTGGGTACCGGGGGTTCGAATCCCTCTCTCTCCTATCAAAACTTATTTAGTTTTGAAATAAAAAAAAGGGATTGTAGTTCAATTGGTTAGAGCACCGCCCTGTCACGGCGGAAGTTGCGAGTTCGAGTCTCGTCAATCCCGGTTTAAAGATTACTGTTTTTATAGTACCCTAAAGGTACTATAAATTTTTTTGTTTAATTTTTTTAATATTAAGATTTTGGTTGACCCATAACTTCTGCATAGACTTGTTGTAATTTTTCGTATTCAGACGATAAATTAGTAAGATCTTGTCCTTGTAAGATGTCACGACATGAAGAAATACTTGTTGTCACTTTTTCTTTCAATTCCGGAGTTAAATCAGCCGTTTCTGCTTTCTTCTCAAGTTGGTAACAAAGCATATCTACTTGATTTTTTAAAGCAACCTCACCACTTTTTTCCTTATCAGTAGTAGCAAACTTTTCTGCATCTTCTACCATTTGATCAATTTCATTTTGATCTAAATTTGATGCGCCTGAAATTGTAATATCTGCTTGTTTCCCAGTACCCTTATCTTGAGCAGTAACAGATAGAACACCATTAACGTCAATATCAAAAGTAACTTCAATTTGAGGAATCCCACGTCTTGCAGGTTCAATACCACTTAAAGTAAATACCCCTAAACTTTTGTTATCTTTTGCAAACTCACGTTCACCTTGGAAAATTTTAATTTCAACACTCGGTTGATTGTCCATGGCAGTTGAAAACGTTTCTGTCGTTTTCGTTGGAATTGTTGTATTACGTTGAATCATTGGTGAAAAAATACCACCTAGCGTTTCTACACCTAAAGTCAAAGGCGTAACATCTAATAATAAAATATCTTTAACTTCACCCGATAAGATACCCGCTTGAATTGCTGCACCAATAGCAACAACTTCATCTGGATTTACCGATTGATTTGGTTCCGTTCCTAACACATCTTTAATTAAAGATTGGACTGCTGGGATACGAGTTGATCCACCTACTAGTACAACTTGATTAATTTGGTCTTTCGATAAATTTGCGTCACTTAACGAAGTCTCCACCGGAATACGACAACGATTAATAAGGTCACCACAAATTTCTTCAAATTTTTCACGTGTGATTGTTTCTTCTAAATGTTGTGTCCCTTCCATAAGGAATGGAAGTTTAACCGTTGTTTGAGCTAAAGAAGATAAGTCAATTTTAGCTTTTTCAGCTGCACCAACTACACGTTGTAAAGACGTAGGATCCGTTGATAGGTCTACACTCGTTTTTTTTGTGAATTCACTAAGTAGATAATCAATAATGTGTTGGTCAAAATCATCCCCACCTAAACGTGTATCACCCGCAGTTGATAAAACTTCAAATATACCATCACCCACATCAAGTACTGAAACATCAAATGTACCACCGCCTAAATCAAATACTAAAATAACTTCATTTGCATTTTTATCTAACCCGTAGGCAAGTGACGCAGCAGTTGGTTCATTAATAATTCGTAATACTTCCAAGCCTGCAATTTTACCGGCATCTTGCGTAGCTTGGCGTTGTGAATCATTAAAATATGCTGGAACAGTAATTACAGCTTTATCAACAGTTTGGCCAATATGCTTTTCTGCAGATTCAGCTAAACTTTTTAAAACTTGTGCTGAAATTTCTTCTGGACGGAACGTGCGATTCATTGCTGGACAATCCAATAATATATTATCATTTTCATCAGCACTCACTTTATACGGCATTTTAGTTAAATCTTCATCAAGATCTGACATTTTTGAACCAATAAAACGTTTTACAGAATAAAATGTATTTTCTGGATTTAAAATATTTTGTCGTTTTCCAATTTGTCCAACTAAAAGACGCCCCGTTTTTGTATAAGCAACAATAGAATTCGTTGTACGGTAACCTTCCTCATTAACAATTACGGTTGGTTGAGTTGCTTCAATAGTCGCAACTACTGAATTTGTAGTTCCTAAATCAATACCTACAGATTTTGCTATATGTTTTTCTTCTTTTTAATTTTTAGTAGAATTCGCTAGTTTGTTTAATTCTCTTCCTTTTTATCAATTTTAATCATAAACAAAGAAAAAAGCAAATTTTGTGACGAGCATCACAGGACAATTAAACACATTTTGAAAGTAAATTTTTTTTTTATAATAAGTAGCTTAAGGTCGAATATTTATTATATAATTGATTTGTTAAGATAAGATAACACATTAAAATAATGAGTAAAAAGATTCTTTACCAAGATAATGCCCGTAAAGCATTAGAAAAAGGAATGAAAATTATGGTGGAGGCTGTCGCAGTCACTTTAGGGCCTCGTGGTCGAAATGTAGTACTAGAAAAGCAATATGGTTCACCACAAATCGTTAATGATGGCGTTACAATTGCTAAAGAGATTGAATTAGAAGATCCAGTTGAAAATACAGGAGTATCTCTTATTCGCCAAGCTGCCTCAAAAACAAATGATGTTGCTGGTGATGGAACAACTACCTCAACAGTATTAGCCTACGCAATTGTTCAAGAAGGAATGAAGAATGTTGCTGCTGGTGCTAACCCGATAACATTAAAAATCGGAATCGAAAAAGCAACTCGATACATAATCGAACAAATTAATGAGTTTGCGCAGCCCATTGAAAATATGGAATCAATTGCACAAGTTGGCACAGTTTCTGCTGGGAACGATGCCGAGGTTGGTAATATGATTGCAGATGCATTAGAAAGAGTTGGGCGTGACGGAATCATTTCATTAGAAGAAGGAAAGTCGACTTTTACAGAACTAGAAGTTACTGAAGGTATGCGTTTTGAAAAAGGTTTTGTTTCTCCTTATTTCGTAAATCGACCAGAAAAAATGGAAGTGGTTCTCGAAAATCCTTATGTGTTAGTTACGGATAAAAAAATAACACTAGTAAAACAAGAATTAATTCCTATTCTCGAACAAATAACACCAACGAACCGTTCGCTTATTATAATTGCAGATGATTATGACAAAGAAGTTTTAGCGACATTAGTTTTAAACAAATTACGAGGTATTGCGAATGTTGCGGCTGTTCGAGCACCATGGTTTGGACAAACGCGTAAATCGATCTTAGAAGATATTTGTATTCTTACAAATGGGCAATTAATCACCGAAGATGCCGGTTTTAGTTTAAAAAATACTACTTTAGAACTTTTAGGTGAAGCAAGACGCGTAATTATTACAAAAGACAGTACAACAATTATCAATGAAGGTACTGAAGCACAAGTTCGAGTACAATGTGAGAACCTTCGTAAGCAAATGTCACTTGCTGATGATGCATATGAGAAAGAAAAATTACAAGATCGTATTGCCAAACTTTCAGGTGGTGTGGCTGTTCTAAAAGTTGGGGCATTAACGGAAACTGAGATGAAAGAAAAAAAGTTGCGTCTTGAAGATGCTATAAATGCAACTCGTGCCGCGATTGAGGAAGGTATTGTACCAGGTGGTGGTGCAACATTTGCACATTTATCTGAGAATTTAAAAAATTGGGCAAAAAACAATCTAAATGAAGAAGAACTTTTAGGGGCTTTAATAATTGCCAGAGCGATAGAAACTCCACTTAAACGAATCGTAGAGAATGGAGGGAAAAATGGTGCTTTAGTTATTAATACTCTTCAAGAACAAGATTTTGAAATAGGTTATGATGCTTTTGACGAAACTTTTGGGAATATGTACGAAAAAGGTATTATTGACCCAGCTAAAGTTGCACGAACAACTCTGCAAAACGCGTCTTCAATTGCTAGTATGATTTTGACAACGGAATGTTTAGTCGTTAAAAATAAGAAATAATTTTTTGAAAATCAATTGCAATTGTTTAAAATTGAATACATTTATAATGGATAGATAATTTTAAACTAAACGGTTTTGGAAGTAAAACTTAGCGAAAATTAAGTTTTACTTCTAGAACTCTTATTCAGTGATTACTTTATACTTTTCCAATAAAGTAGCGACTGTTCTAGTCGGTACAGCACCTTGATCCAATCGTAATTTAACTCGATCTGAATTAACTAGAAATTCTTTCGAAAGTGGATTATAGTACCCTAAATTTTCAACTGGACGTCCATTACGACGTGATCTAGCTTCCATTACTACGACTCTATAAGAAGGTTGTCCCTTCCGACCGCCACGTTTTAAACGTAATTTTAACATTTTTTTATTTTCACTAAAAATAATTGTACATAAAATAAAAATTTGTACATATAAATTATATGTGAAAGATTGAATTATGGAAAATAAAAAAACTTAAAAAAGCTATACATTTAATTAAATGTATAGCTTTTTCTTAAAATAATTAACTGATTGCCATTTTTTCTTTAACAGTGTCAATTGCTTCTTTAACCATGTTTTCAGCTTCCGTATCGAATTTCTTAGTAGAACGTACGGCTTCACCATAAGCTGGCTTAGAAACACGTAAATAATCACGTAATTCAGCCGCAAATTGCTTAACGTCCTTAACTGGAACAGTATCACAGAAACCGTTAATACCTGCGTAAATAACAGCAACTTGTTCCTCAACTGGAATTGGAGAGTTTTGGTTTTGCTTTAATAACTCACGTAAACGTTCACCTCGAGCCAATTGATTTTGTGTGGCTTGATCTAAATCTGATGCAAATTGTGAGAAAGCTTCTAACTCAGCGAATTGAGCTAATTCTAACTTTAATTTACCAGCAACTTGTTTCATTGCTTTGATCTGTGCCGCTGAACCTACACGTGATACAGAAATACCTACGTTAATTGCTGGACGAATACCGGAGTTGAATAAATCACCTGATAAGAAGATTTGTCCATCAGTAATCGAAATTACGTTTGTAGGAATATAAGCAGAAACGTCACCAGCTTGTGTTTCAATAATTGGTAAAGCTGTCATATTTCCACCACCTAATGCATCACTTAACTTAGCTGCACGCTCTAATAAACGTGAGTGTAAGTAGAATACGTCACCTGGGTAAGCCTCACGACCTGGTGGACGACGTAATAATAATGACATTTGACGATAAGCTTGAGCCTGCTTAGTTAAATCATCATAAATAACTAATGTAGCTTGACCGTTATACATGAAATGTTCAGCAATTGCTGCACCTGTATAAGGAGCAATATATTGTAAAGTTGCTGCATCATCTGCACTTGCACATACAATTACCGTGTAATCTAATGCGCCACGCTCTTTTAAAACTGTTACCGCTTGTGCAACAGAAGAAGCTTTTTGTCCAATAGCAACATAAACACAAACAACATTTTCAGCTTTTTGGTTGATAATTGTATCTAAAGCAATTGATGTTTTACCAGTTTGACGATCACCAATAATTAATTCTCGTTGACCACGACCAATTGGAATCATCGCATCAATAGCAGTGATACCTGTTTGTAATGGTTCACAAACTGATTTACGACTAATAATACCAGGCGCCATAAATTCGATTAAACGACTAGAACCTTGTGGTAAATCACCTTGTCCATCGATTGGGATAGCTAATGGATTTACAACACGACCTTTAATCGCATCACAAATGTCGACTTGAGCAATTTTACCAGTTGCACGTACAGTACTACCTTCTAAAATCTCACGACCAGTACCCATTAATACGGCACCAACGTTGTCATTTTCTAAGTTTAATGCGATACCAATTGTTTTATCTTCGAATTCTAATAATTCGCCGGCCATTACTTGATCAAGGCCGTAAACACGGGCAATTCCATCACCAACTTGAAGTACAGTTCCAACAGTATCTACTTTAATCTCTTGACCGTATGTTTCAATTTGTTGACGAATAATATTACTAATTTCGTCTGGACGAATACTAACCATAGTTGTTTTACTCTAAGTTATTTTGTTTTTCTTACGTTCTGTTTTCTATTTAAAAAACAAGTGTAGTGTCTAAACTACTTGAGATTTGTCTTAATTGACCTTTCAGACTAATATCAATTACTTGTGAATCAATTTTTATAACTAAACCACCTAAGATACTTTTATCAACTTCACGAATTAGACGAATCTCTTTCGCAGATGTGAATTCTTTTAATTCACGAATAATACGACGTTCTTGACGATAACTTAACGGGACAACCGTTTTTACCGTAACAACTTTAATATCTGCAAATTCGTAAACTAGTTCTAAGTATCTTTCACCAATTGTTTCAAGAAATGCAATACGACGACGATCAATTAAGAATTGTAAAAACTTTAACATATATGGGTTTAGTTTTGAACCCATTACTGTATTTACTAATTCCTTCTTGTTTGTGATCGAAATTACAGGATTTTCAAAATAAGTAGCTAAAAGTGGGACTGAAGTAAGAAATGTTAATAAGTCATTTACATCTGCCGTAATAGCGTCAACACAATTATTTGCTTTCGCTAACTCTAAAAGTGCGTCTGCATAAGGTTCTGAAACCCTTGAAGTTACGATTTTAGTTGCCATTACTGTCCTCCTATACGTGCAATACCGCTATCGATAATTGCAAGATGTTTATCAAGTGTTAGATCATCTTTTAATGTTGTAATAACACGATTTAAAGATAATCCAGTAACTTGCTCTTTAACCTCACGCAAAACTTGTTGTTTTTTATACATAACTGCTAATTTTGCAGAGTCAGCGCGACGAAGAGCTTCTTCTTGTACTCGTGCACCGTTGCTTACAGCAAGTGTACGTCGCGTAGCTTCTTTATCTGATTTAATTTTGTCGATGATCAGCTTTGACTGCTCTAATTGAGTTTTTGCTTCAGCTAAACGCTCTGTAGCTTCATTTAAACGTTGTTCAGCATCCTGAACACCACTTAAAATTTTCTCTTTTCTTTCAAGCATAGATGTCTTTAAAGCATCACCAACAACATTAAATAAAAGTACTACTAAAAGTACAATATTAATAAGATTGGCTTCAAAAATATCAGTATTAAAGCCGACACTTAACAATAGTAAATTTTCCATATACCCTCAATTTTTGTTAAATGTTAGAGAATATCAAAAAGTTTCCCAATTTTTTAAACATAAATTTTGCCTAAAATTTGTTCACTAATTGATCCAATCTCTGTTTCCAATGTCTTTAAAGCGGATGTTTTTTCATTCGCTAAAATGTTATCGTAATCCGCTAAAACAGCATCATAGCGCTCTTGAACTTTGTTCAATTCAATATCAAAAAGCTCTTTATAACTTTTTTGACATTGAGTAATCTCTGATTGTGCAGATTTGCGAGCCTCTAAGATTTCGTTCTCGTATTCTGTTTTAATTTCTTTTGTCTCAGCAATTAATTTTGCCGACTTTGTTAAATTTGAAACAACATATTCGTTTCGTTCATTAATAACCGTTAATAACGGATTATAAAGAATAGTATTTAAAATAAACATTAAAATTAAAAACTGAATCGCAACAAGTGGTAATGTTGCTCCGAAATCAAATAGCCCTCCTGCACCTGTCGTTAAACTTAACGATTGAAAAATTTCAAAAAACATGAATTTATGCAGTTAAGGTAATTTAATAAGATGTTAAATAAATGTTCGGGATAGAAATTTTTCTATCCCGAGATAAAGTCTTAACCAGCAAAAGGATTCGCGAATAAAAGTGCTAATGCAACTACTAAACCGTAAATAGTTAAGGCTTCCATGAAAGCTAAACTTAATAATAAAGTACCACGAATTTGGTTCTCTACTTCTGGTTGACGTGCAATACCTTCAACAGCTTGACCAGCTGCTGTACCTTGACCAATACCAGGCCCGATTGCAGCTAAACCAACAGAAAGACCAGCGCCAATAACAGATGCTGCAGCAATGATTGAATCCATAATTTTATTTTCCTTTATATTATTAATTTTAATTTTTTTATTTAATGTCAAAGTATCTTATATCTTACTCAAGAGCTTCGTGAATATAAGCTGCCGCTAATGTTGAAAAAATTAGCGCTTGTACTGAACCCGCGAATATTCCTAATGCCATAATTGGCAATGGGACAAACAAAGGTACTAATAATACTAAAACAGAAATTGTAAGCTCATCAGCCAAAACATTACCAAAAAGTCGGAAACTTAAAGATAACGGTTTAGTGAAATCTTCAAGAATATTAATTGGTAATAAAATTGGTGTTGGCTCTAAATAACGTTTAAAATAACCAAGACCTTTTTTTCTAAAACCTGCGTAGAAATAAGTTAACGAGGTTAATAAAGCTAATGCGACAGTTGTATTGATATCATTAGTTGGAGCAGCTAATTCCCCTTCCGGTAACAAGATAAGTTTCCATGGGATAATTGCGCCTGCCCAGTTACAACCAAAGATAAATAAGAACATCGTACTAACAAAAGGTAACCAAGTTCTATACGAACTCTCACCTATTTGGTTACGAGCAATCTCTTGAGTAAACTCAACAGTTGCTTCCATAAAGTTTTGCCAACTTTCTGGAATTCTCTTAGGATCACTTGCACCTAAAACAGCTGCAGTTAACAATAAACCAATAACAACCCAACTTACAATGAATACTTGTCCATGTAATGAAACACCTGCTATTTCCCAATAATAATGGGTTCCGATTTCTACACCGGCAAGAAGTATCGAATTATTTATAAAATCCATTGGGTACTTTTTTAAAATAAATAAATACTTACAACCTGACATCACAAAATAAATCTTTCTAAAAATTTATTTGTCATATCAGTATTTCTTAACAACTTCATTGTACTAAAGACTTTTATGATTAGTGTGCAAAAGTACACAACGGTATAAATAATAAAAATATTAGGAAACTAATTTAATTTCCTAATTACAAATATAACAAAAAAATTATAATTGACGTCCAATACGAATACTATCCGTTAATGCTTCCAAAATGATTTTAATAGAACTAATTGCGTCATCATTTCCTGGAATCGGAACATCAATTAAATCTGGATCACAATTACTATCTAAAATTGAGATAATTGGGATATTCAATTTTATTGCTTCACGAATTGCAGTTAATTCATGATTTTGATCTATCACAATCATGATATCTGGAATACGATCCATATTTTTTACCCCATTTAATTGAGTACGCAATTTTGTTAATTGTTTTTTCAATGATGCGGCTTCTTTTTTTGGAAGAGTAGGAAAGACCGTTTCTTCTTGTTCTTCCAATTTTTTTAATGTAGCAATTCGGCCTTTTACAGTTTGCCAATTTGTTAATAAACCACCGTACCAACGATGATTAACATAAAAAGACTCACATCTAAGAGCTTCATCTTTTATAATTTCAACTGCTTGTGGTTTTGTTCCAACAAATAGAAATGTTTTTCTTTGCTCTGCTGCTTCTTGCGCGAAATCACAAGCTTCTTGTAATAATTGTGAAGTCTGTACTAAATCAAGAATATGGATTCCATTCCGCTCCATATAAATATATGGAAACATTTTTGGATTCCAGCGTGGTGTTTTATGCCCAAAATGCACACCTGCTTTTAAAAGTTGGGCTATTTTTATATCAGCCATATTTGTTATTTTTTAAATACTATTTGTATATATCTTCATATTATCATATGAATACGAATTATTTAATCTAAACGAACATTTAACATTGATGTACTATTAAAAGATTTAAAACCAGTACCTGCTGGAATTAAACGTCCCAGAATAACATTTTCTTTTAATCCTCGTAACCATTCAACTTTTCCTTCAACAGCTGCCTGTGTTAAAATACGGGTTGTTTCTTGGAAACTGGCCGCTGAAATAAAACTTTCCGTCATCAATGAGACTTTCGTTATGCCGAGTAAAACAGGTTCATATTCTATTAATAATGAATTGGTTGAACGCAAAGCTCGATTAATATACATAATTTGATCAAATTGAACGACTTCACCAACAGTGAATGTTGTTTCGTTGTTTACTTTTAAAATTTTGACTTTTGATGTAATTTGGCGAACAATAATTTCGACATGTTTATCAGAAATATATATTCCTTGAGAACGATAAACATCTTGAACTAAATTTAATAATAATATTTGAATTGCCGTGATACTGCGTTTTGTTGCTTTTTCCAAAGAATAAAAAGCACAATAATAATAAAAATAAACTTGTAAAACGTTATGTGGATGAACTAACCGAGTATCTAAGGGTTGAGCAACCGAAACTGGTTCACCTTTTTTGAGAAGGCTTGAAATTCCAGAAGTTAATTTGTAATTACGAATTGTTTTTTTCTCAATAATAGTAACAATTTCATCATTTATGCTTTTAACTATACCGGGCCATTGGACTAAGTCACAGGGATTTTTTTCCAATCGACCTTCAAGCAATTGTTCAATTCGTGGTAAACCAGTAACAATATCGTCACTGATAACACGCGTATAAACTAATTGGCATAAAGACTCGCCCTTTTTAATTAATGAACCGTGTCGTGTTAGAATTCTTGTTCCTTGTGAAACAAAAAACGGTGAACTTATACGAATTATCGAATCCGAACCTTCTTGATCAGGGATAATATATCCAGAATAATCAAAACGATGACCATTTTTAGAGTCATCCCCTAAAACAATAAATTTTTGATTTGAGACGGTAGGAAAAGATAATTTTTTATAATCTTTAGAAGAAGAGACTAAAAATCGATTTAAATTTTTATTGCTATTTTTAAAATTTTTAATGTTTATTAATTCATTTGTGATGATATTTGACGTTGCAACAATAGAATATGGCTCAATAATTTGATTTGGTTGAATTAGATAAGAAATAACATTTTTATCCGAATTCCTACTCTTTAAATTTACTGGAATTTTATAAATATTCAGTAAACATAATTGTTTTTTATTATTTTCATTTAACTTTAAAAATTGCAAACGAGTATTTATAGATGACAACTGACTATTGTTCGAAGAATTTAAATTTAGAAAAGTTTCTGAAAATGAGGTTTCCGGTTCAATAATACTGTTGTTCGCTACTGTTAAATAGGTAATATTTGAATTTGAAACACCCATATTCCTATTTAAAAGAGAATCGGAACAATTTATCGATTTCGGAATAATTCCTTGCTTTAACGGAATAATAACAATCCAGATTTTTTTATCATTAATTTCTGTAAATTGACAATAAGATAACTGCGAAATCTCAATTTTATCAAAAAGAATCTCACCTGGATATAAAATTTTCTTTTCAAGTTGAGAATTTTCTTCGGTATTATCAACCAAAAACGATTCAATATTTAAATTTTTACTTTTTAAAGCCTTAGAATTCCCAATTAACGGACAAAATAATACGCTACTTAAATTCTTAATTTGACCATTCTCTAAAATGTCCGTCCGTGAATAAGAACAAATGCAAGAATTCAACAGTAAATATTTTTTACTAAGAACAGCCGCTACAATTGTTGATTCAGTTAGATTTAATTTAAAAATTTGCTCATCAACTCCTAATAAAAAAAGTTGCTTGTTTGCTGTTTTAAATAATTTATTTTGGATAAAAATCGACGGTGGTGAAACAATGCAATTATTAACACTTTGTCCAATTTTACTGGATTTTACGATACCACCAATCGGACTTATAATTTTTGTTTGGGCAATTGCATTATTTTTCACAACTTTTACTCTCTTCTTTTTGATTAACATAGAGGATAAAATGTCATAAATTCCACCAGCTGCAATCCAAATCAAACCATTATTAGTCAATGTATTCTTGTCATCAAAAGTAACGTTTTGAAATTGCACTTCTCCTGAAATGGGAGTAAAAATGTCATTTAATTTAGTAGTGGTACGTTGATTTGTTAATGGCAATTCCGCTAATACATCACCTTTTTTAACAAAACTTTTATTATTTACAAATAAAAGCATCTCAGGTTTAATAGCATATTTTTTTAACGTCTTTTTAGACATATCGAAAATAAAAAATTCACTACTATTAATAGCTTTCAAGATAATTTCCCCATAAATTGTTCGAGACGTTGAAGTCTTAAGAGTCGAAGAAAAAAGTATCTGACCATCAGTATCACTGTAAATCTGATTGCTACTTTCACCAGTAAAAACACCCCCGGTATGGAATGTCCGCATTGTAAGTTGAGTACCAGGTTCACCAATTGATTGAGCTGCAATTACACCAACGGCATCCGCTAATTCAACTAATTTACCTTGGGATAAGTTCCAACCATAGCATTTTTGACAAATTGAATTACTAGCTTCACAAATCAACGGTGAACGGAGAATTAAAGGAGTTTTGAAATTTATTTGTCGCAATTTAGATAACGTTAATGGCGTATTTCTTTCAAGAATCATTTCACCTGAAACAGGATTATACACAGATTTAGCTAAAACGCGACCAAAATAACGCCCATCTTGATTTAGATCAGGATCATACAAAACTCTAACCCCATTTTTCGTTTCACAATCTAATTCTCGAATAATAACGTGTTGAGCCACATCGACTAATCTCCGAGTCAAATATCCAGAATCCGCCGTTTTTAAAGCCGTATCAACAATCCCTTTCCGGGCTCCATAAGAGGAGATCACATAATCCGTAATACTTAAACCTTCGCGAAAATTTGCTTTAATAGGCAAATCAATAATTTGACCATTTGGGTCAGACATTAATCCACGCATTCCAACCAGTTGACGAACCTGAGATAAATTCCCACGGGCCCCCGAGAAAGCCATCATGTAAACAGGATTCAATGGGTCCGTACTTTTAAAAAAATCAACTAATTGATTTTTTAGAATCTCACTAGTCGTGTGCCAAGTATCAATAACTTTTTGGAAACGTTCAACTTCATTAATGTTCCCCCGTTTTTCATAAAAATAAGCTAAATTGAGTTGTTTGTTATTTTTTAAAAATAATGAACTTTTTGTTGGTGGTACTTTTAAATCTTCGACACTAATCGAAATTCCCGCTTGAGTAGCAAAAGAGAAACCCTCTTTTTTTAAACATTCCGCCAAATTTGTTGCTTTTACAATTCCATATGATTGGAAAGCTGAATGAACTATCGATTTTAGTTCTTTCTTATTTATAGTTTTATTATAGAAGATCTCTTGTTTCATGCTAAAACAGAATAAATTAAATTATTAAATAAAACACGTCCTGGAGTTGTCAAAATGTAAGTAACTAACGTCTCACCCTCTTTTTTTCTAATTTGCCTATCGTTATAAACGTATATAACACTTTTATCTGGCATACGAATGCTCTCTAAGAGAATAGGTGGGGTCGAAGTTTGAGTCTGACCATTAAATCGTAACCAAATTGAAGAATGTAAAGCTATTTTATCGCAATTATAAGCATGCAATACGGATTCAACATCCCCAAAATATTGATAACTACCCTTAAAGTTTGAACGACTTTGTGACGTTAAATAATGCGAGCCTAATACCATATCTTGACTAGGTAATAAAATAGGTTCACCGGTCGCCGGTGACATAAAATTATTAGGACCTAACATTAATAGGTATGATTCTGCCTGTGATTCAATTGATAAAGGAACATGAATTGCCATTTGGTCACCATCAAAATCCGCATTAAAAGCTGGACAAACTAATGGATGTAAACGTATCGCACGACCATCGACTATAATCGGCTCAAATGCCTGAATACCTAATCGATGCAACGTAGGTGCACGATTTAAGAATATCGGGAATCCCTCTAAAACATTTTTTAAAGCTTCCCAAATTCTTTCATCCTTCTCTTGAATTAAGCGTTTAGCAATTTTCATGTTTCCTGCGTACCCTAATTGAATTAAACGATGAATTAAAAATGGTTGGAATAATTCACAGGCAATTTCATATGGTAAACCACATTGATTTAATTTTAATTCAGGACCAACAATAATAACAGATCGACCAGAATAGTCTACTCGTTTTCCTAAAAGATTTTGACGAAAACGCCCTTGTTTCCCTGATAATATATCGGATAAAGATTTTAGTGGGCGATTATTTAAACCAACTGCTTTTTTCTCTCTATGACCATTATCAATTAAAGCATCAACCGCTTCCTGCAACATCCGTTTTTCATTACGAATAATAATTTCAGGGGCATAAATCTCGAAAAAACGTCTTAGACGGTTATTACGATTTATTACTCGACGATATAATTCATTTAAATCGGAAGTTGCAAATCTTCCACCTTCTAATTGCACCATAGGTCGTAAACCTGGTGGTAAAACTGGGATAATAGAAAGCAACATCCATGTTGGGTCCGATTTTGTCGCAATAAAGTTTTCTAAAATACGTATTCGTTTAATAAGTTTTTCTTTATCTGATGTTGACGCTGTTGTGTAAGAGGTACGACAAGAATTAACAACTTTCTCTAAATCTAAATTTTCTAGTAAATCGGAGATAAGTTCAGCGCCAGCTTTTGGTTTGTTATTTCCATACATATTTTTTGCCCAGTTTAATAACTTATTATCAAAATGGCGGAAATTTATTTCATTAAAATAAATTATTTCTTTTAATTCTCGTCGTTTAATTCCTAATAATAATGATATATAGCTAGGAAAACTCCGAACATACCATATGTGAGCAACAGGATACTCTAATTTTATATATCCCATTCGATGACGTCTTACACGTGATTCGGTAACTTCTACTCCACAACGTTCGCATACTAAAACTTGTTGACGAATTCGTTTATATTTTCCACAATGACATTCCCAACTCTTAACTGGCCCAAAAATTCTTTCACAAAACAGCCCACCCATTTCGGGTTTAAATGTTCGGTAATTTATAGTTTCAGATTTTGTTACTTCACCCGAACAACCTGTTGTTGAACGGACAGTATCAGAAGTCCATTGTTTAATACGCTCAGGTGATGCTAAATTTATTTTTATGTAATCAAAACTTTCATTGAATTTTGTCATACGGTTGCTTTTCTAAAATACAAATATTTACAATGTGTACAATGGCAATGAACGTTTTAAGTTTTTCTCATAATGGCGTAATAAGTCAACTTCAGTTTCATTAGTTTTTCCGCTTGAAACTTTATCCATTTTGTAAAGCGAAATATCTAAACCTAACGAATGTAATTCACGAATTAAAACTTTAAACGATTCTGGAATTCCGGGCTTAGGTATAGGTAAACCTTTTATAATAGCGTTTAAAACTTCATTTCGACCTTCCATATCATCTGATTTCAATGTAAGTAACTCTTGCAATGTATAAGCGCAACCAAAAGCTTGCAGAGCCCATACTTCCATTTCACCAAACCTTTGGCCACCATGACGAGATTTGCCACCCAAAGGTTGTTGTGTAATCAAAGAATAAGGGCCGGTTGAACGCGCATGCATTTTATCATCGACTTGGTGAATTAATTTCAACATATAAGTTTTTCCAACTAGAACTGGATTATCAAATAATTTGCCAGTTCGTCCATCGCGTAAAACTATGCGTCCAGGTAATGAAGAATTATATAGCCATGATTCATTTGTTTTTTCCGCTGCTTTTTGTAAATAACCATTAACAAGGTTACGCGAAGTTTCAGGCCCGTACATTTCGTCAAAAGGCGTTATTTTAAAGCGACGATTAAGCTTTGAACCCGCTAATCCTAATAAACACTCAAAAATTTGACCTACATTCATACGTGAGGGAACGCCTAATGGATTTAATAGTAAGTCTACGGGCATACCATTTGGTAAAAATGGCATATCTTGTCTTGGTAAAATACGGGACACGATACCTTTATTACCATGTCGACCCGCTATTTTATCACCAACTTGGATCTTTCGAATTTGTGCAATAAAAATTCTAACTAAAGAAATAGAACCATCTGATAATTCGTAACCTTTAGTTCGTCTAAATACGCGAACATTGATTACACGACCCGATGTTCCTTTTGGTACTCGCAGTGAGTTATCAGAAACATTTTTACTTTTTTCACCAAAAATCGCACGTAATAAACGCCCTTCAGGTAATTGATCAGTTTCATCTTTTGGAGTTACTTTTCCAACTAAGATATCTCCAAACTTAACAAAAGTTCCTTTACAAACAATTCCATTACTATCTAAATTGCTAACCGCGTCATCATTTACATTCGGTAAATCTCGTGTTATTTTTTCAACACCAAATGTAGTTTGACGAATTTCTAAATCAAATTTTTCAATATGAATTGATGTAAATAGATCTTCTTGAACGAGACGCTCATTTACTAATATAGCATCTTCGTAATTGTAACCTTCCCATGGCATATAAGCTACTAAAAGATTTTGACCTAATGCTAGTTCTCCACCATGTGTTCCTGGGCCATCCGCAATAATTTGACCAGACGTAACATTTTCATTTGGCCAAACAAGTGGTCTTTGATTTACGCACGTATCTTGATTTGAACGCCCATATTTTTGTAATTTATAATTTATTAAATTCTTTTCAGGTGTTTCAATACTGATTAAGCGTGAAGAAACATATTTTACGGTTCCATCAAATTTACTTACTAAAACTGCACCCGAATCAGTGGCTAGCTGATGCTCTAATCCTGTTCCTACGATTGTTTTATGAGGGTACAACAACGGTACAGATTGTCGTTGCATATTAGACCCCATAAGAGCTCGGTTAGCATCGTTATGCTCTAAGAATGGGATTAAAGAAGTCGCAACTGAAAAGTTTTGTAATGGAGAAACGGAAACAAGCTTAACCTGATTAATAGGGACCAAACTAAACTCATTTTTATAACGAACAGGAACTAATTGCTCATTTAAACTTGAGAATGCTGCATTTAGAACACGATCAGCTGGAGCTGTTTCGATGACTTCTTCTTCTTCGGTCGTTAAATAAATCGGTAATTGATTATCAAGAACTTGACCTTGCTTCATTTTAAAAAACGGGGTTTCTAAAAACCCGGATTCATTGATGCGAGCGTAACAGGCCATTGAGGCAATTATTCCAGCATTTTGTCCTTCGGGTGTCTCGACTGGACAAATACGACCATAATGACTTGGATGAATATCACGTACCGCTAAAGATAAACGATCCCGATTTAAACCACCAGGCCCTAAACTACTTATTCGACGCTTGTGCGTTAAACTCGCAATTGGATTAGTTTGATCCATAAATTGTGATAATTGACTTGAACCAAAAAATTCCTTAATCGAAGCGATAATTGGCTTTGGATTAATAATTGTTGCTACTTTAAAAGCTGTTGAATTGGTTATCATTAAACGTTCGTTAATCGAACGTTCTAATCGACTAAGTCCTATACCGTATTGAATCTGTAGTAATTCTCCGATTGAACGGACTCTTCGATTACGCAAATTATCAATATCATCCAGTTCACCTAAATTTGCATGTAAATCTACTAAATAATTTGAAATAGCAATCACGTCATCGATTGTTACCCGCGTTATAGAATCTGGAATAGATAGTCCCAATCTGGAATTTAATTTTTTTCTCCCAATTTTTCCTAAACTATAAACTTTTTCGTTAAAAATCTGTAGATAGTTATCTTCAGAACCTTTATTTAAGTCAAAATTAATATTTTGATTATCCGTTAAATTTTTTGTTAAAAGATTAGTATCAAAATCACTAATAAATGTTTGCTGTATTGATTTGTTTAAAATAGCTAAATTAAACTTGGTGCTAGGATCAAAATTTGTTATTCCACATGTTTCTAACAAATGATAAAAATCTACAGTTGTTGCTTTATTTAAACGAATTTGAACAGTGCCTGTCTCAAATTCAAATTTCAACCAAGAACCACGATCCGAAATCAGAGTTGCACTGTATTGTAATGTCTTTTCTTGCGTTTCACGACGATAGTAAATACCAGGGCTTCGTATAATTTGGTTTATAATAACTCTTTCACATCCGTTGATGATAAACGTACCTTCTTCAGTCATTAATGGTATTTCACCAAAAAAGGCTAAATACTCACTAACCGTACCTTCTTCAATTAACTCAATAGGTACATAAATACGAATGGCATACGTTAAATCATATCGTTTACATTGAACAGATGAGTATTTTGGGCGTTTTAAGACAAATTCCTCACTATAAACTCGGATATTTAACTTTTCGTTTAAATTTAAAGCAGACGAAAAATTACGTAATTCGTCTGAAAGACCGTATTCTAAAAACCAACAAAAACTATTTAAGTTTGTTTCCGAAAAATGGGGTATCGTAGTAACAAATAATTGTTTATCCATACATAATAGGGCAATAAAATTTATTCAAAAATTAAAATGTAATACAATTAACCGTAGAACAACATAAAAATAAAGTTGAATTAAAACTAATAAGTACCTCAGGACTCGCTCAAATCTCTTTATAATCACCACCATCTTAACATGTGGCAGTGATTGTAGTAAAGTTAGATTAGGCAAGTTTAATTCGAAAGGAACACCATACATTATATCATCGGAATCTAAAGATTGACGAACATAAAAATTAAAGTTAGCGGAATAATTTAGAAAAAAAATTAATTTAAACAAAACTATCTTAATTTCGTTTTAAAAAGGTTTTAGAAACATTTATTTCGTATAATAGTTTAAGTAGATTATTTTTTTTCGTTATATAAACATCAACCTAACGAGCTAAAAGTTTTTAATCTACGAATTAATTATTAAGAGATTAACTAACGATGTCACATTTTACCCGAATTCAGACTTCGATACGCGATTTAGCCACTTTACAAAGTGTTTTGACTCAATTAGATGTTAATTGGGAGAAAACGACTTTACCTATTCGTGGTTACCAAAATCAAACAGTTAACGCTGAATTAGTAATCCATCAGCCAAATTCTACAGACATTGGTTTTGCATTTAATGGTGAAGAGTATGAATTAGTTGCTGATACAAGTTTTTGGCAACAACCTTGGTCAATGGAACGATTTTTAGACAAAGTGAACCAAATATACGCTTCCGAGCTACTAAATAAAGAATTAGAAACTCTTGGTTTCGTGACTGTAAGTTATGTAAAAACTAAACAAGGCATGATAGATTTAGTTGCTGACAAATGGATAGATTAAAAACAAGCTAACTTTCGTATTTTAGTTTTTTAGACATATGAGATTACAAGGTATTATGTAACAAACAGATCTTCGGAACTGTTTGTTATTTTTTACTTTTTCTTTTTTATACAAATATATTATGATATAATTTGCAAAACGGAATATAGCGCAGCTTGGTAGCGCGCCTGCTTTGGGAGCAGGATGTCGTAGGTTCAAATCCTACTATTCCGAATTCTTTAATCGTTTAGATAAATAATCGTTTATCTCAGCCGTTTTTTCACTACTTGGATCTAATATTGCTAACTGTTTATAAATAGGTTGAAGATTATCAATCTGGTTTTGACTTTGATATAGATAAGCTAAATTACTTAAACTAGTTACATAATCTGGAGTAACGTTCAGAGCAATTTTATAATAATACGCAGCAATTTCATATTCCTTTAATTGGTAATAAGTAAAACCTAACGTATTAAACAAACTAGCAATTCCCAACTTATCATTTTTATCCCATTTTTGAAAACTTGAACGAAATTCTTCTATTGCTTTATTATAAATTTTCTTTCGTAAATACAATTGCCCTAATTTAAATAAATTTTGGTATGAATCTTTATCCGATGTTTTTTTTGTCCGGAACTTATCCAAATTATTTTCTAACTGTTGGGTTAATTGAATTTGGTAAGCAAGAAATAAGGCGCTAATAAACAGAACACCAAAAACAATTGCTAAATAAAATTTCGCTAAAAAATCTTCCATAAATAATCGAGTTTAAAATATTTATTGACAATAATACTATTCTAGTTTAGTATTAATCGTATAAGCCCCCATCGTCTAGAGGCCTAGGACACCTCCCTTTCACGGAGGTAACAGGGATTCGAATTCCCTTGGGGGTATTAAATAAACAACCGTACAGTACTTAAATACTTTAATTAGGTATACCAACCTTAAAAACCAAAAATAGTAATTTGTAAAAGACAAACTATTTTTATGTATAGAAATTAATAAATATGACTATTGGGTTGCCTGGGGCTCGAACCCAGAACTTATCGGTTAAAAGCCGAGTACTCTACCATTGAGTTAGCAACCCTTATCATTTTATATTATACAAAAATATTTCTAAAACAAAAAAAAAGTTCGTTGTTTAATTAATTTTTCTTCAATATACATTATAATGTTTATATAGTATATAAAGTGAAGATAGTTCTAATTCTTTATCGTGCTTTATTTATACAATTAAATAGAAACTGTTTTAATTATGAATTGGCAAGTTTTCGGGCAAATATTATCTATTATTTTTGTTCTAGGTTCAGGACCTGCAGTAATTGTCTTCCTAGCATTTAAAAAAGGCGACTTATAACCAAAAAATTAGGGAATTTTAATATCCCTAATTTTTATAAAATTTAACCTCTTTTTCTAGTTTTAAAAGTCCAATGGTTACTTCGTTTTAATCGCTTTTATTGTAATTTTTATACATATATGTTATATTTTCGTATAGCGGAGTAAATAACACTATTTAAAATTAGCTATGTCGAAATTAAAAACCCGACGATCAGCCGATAAACGGTATCGTAAAACAAAAAATGGAAAGTTTATTTTTAAACGACCGTATAAATCCCATATTCTAGAAAAAAAGTCACCGAAACAAAAGCGACATATGTCCACTATGGCAGTAGCTGCAAAAGGTGACGCAAAGAGTATAGCGATTATGCTCCCATATTAAATTTTTCATAATCAAAATATGGTACGAATAAAAAGAGGTAATGTTGCGAGAAAGCGTCGCAAAACGGTTTTAAAATTAGCAAAAGGTTATAAGGGTGCACATTCAAGACTATTTCGTGTTTCAAATCAACAGGTTATGAAAGCACGTCGTTATTCTTATGTTAGTAGAAAACTATTTAAACGTGTTCAACGTAGAAATTGGATTAGTTGTATAAATAGTCAAATTCGACGACATGGTACAACTTATAGTCAAGTTTGTTCAAAATTTAAACAAAACAAAATAGCGCTAAATCGAAAAATGTTATCCGAGATTATAGTAAATGATCCTTTAACATTTGATTATTTAGTTCTACAAAGTAATTAATAAACCGCCTAAAGCTGAAAGTTGAAAATATTCTTAGCTTTAGGTTTATTGTTAGCAAAATTTTAAACTTTGTGCTATTATTTATATAGCTAGTGTAGCTCAGTTGGTAGAGCAGCTGATTTGTAATCAGCCGGTCGGGAGTTCAAGTCTCTTCACTAGCTTTAAAAATTAGAAATATTAAATAAAAGTAATAAAAACCTCACAATTAAATATTTTTTCAGGAGGTTTTTAATGAGTTATTTGCAAAAAATGACTATTTTTACTATTTAACGAAAAAAATAGAAATTATCTAAAACCTACAGAAGCTTGCCATACGAAAGCTAATAAAAGGAATAAGACAGGGATAATTGGTAAAACATCCACAAGTGGACTAAAAAGCGCGAACGCACCTGGTAATTTTGCTAGTACTAACATATTAATCGATTAGTTAAATTTTTTATAACATAGAAATATTATAACTTATGTTGCCGGAAAAAAATATTTTTACCGTAAACGAAAGAGTCGTTTTTTCGTCGAGCAAAAGATTTGAAATGAAAAAATAATTTGTAAATTTATAAAGTATCAGAAAATTTTTGAAAATAATTTTTGAGCTCTATAGTCAATATTTTTCTATAGTACTATTTTCCCTATTGACTACCCGATTCGCGAATTGGTACTATATTAATATATTTATTAATGGCTCTGTAGCTCAGTTGGTTAGAGCAGGGGACTCATAAGCCCAAGGTCGCAGGTTCAAGTCCCGCCAGAGCTAAAATAAGAAAAATGGAGAGATGGCTGAGTGGTCGAAAGCGGTAGATTGCTAATCTATTGTACAGTATTCTGTACCGGGGGTTCGAATCCCCCTCTCTCCTTTATTTTTGTACCTAAAATTAAGTACTTAATCAACATAAATTGTGCTGCTACCTTTCAGTCCTGACACGGTATTTTTGTTTTTTAAAACTTAACTTTAGATACATCTGAATTGTACCAAAAAATTTATTAAACGGAAATTCTTAATAAATTAATTATATTTGTAAAAGTAACAAATATGCAACAAGTGCCCCACCTAAAGCACCAATAAAGAAACCTCCGGTAAATTTTCTCCAGCCAACTTTAGTTTGTAAAATATCGCCAGCGATAACATCATCTTCTTGATAAGTCGCAGTTCCGTATAATGCCAGTGCTAAACCGAGGATTATAATTAATCCAACAGCAGACATAAAACCTGCTAAAAGAGCGACATCAGAGTTACGTAATGGACCTAGTTTATAAAAAGGACCAATTAGAAAATAACCATGAGCCATACCCACCTCTAAACCACGTAAAAGACTCGATAGTCCTGGACGGTACGCCGGTAGATTACCAAGTAGCGTACGTGTGATCATTGATGTAGTAATAGGTGTTGATAAATGGCCAACAGTAGGATCATCTCCGTACGGACCCACAAAACTAAATTTACTCATTTTTTATTCTTAAATTCAATTGACTACATACATTATACTTAGTAAAAGTGAAATTTAATCAAAATTAACAAAAAATTCCAAATATTGTATTCCTATATCGCTTATGTTTCACTTATAATATATATATAATTAAAGGAAAAATAATTTATGACTATTTTTATTGACTACATTTTACTATTAGCTTTTTGTTTTGCCTTATCATCAGGACTATTTCTTGTTTTCAAAGGTATAAAGTTAATATAAATATAATTTACCTTCCAAACACCTTTAATTTTTTAAAAGAATTAAACGGCAAATAATAACTAAAAATATAATGGAAACAAACTTAGTAAAACGTGAAGACATAATAGGATCACGACGTATTGGAAATTATGTTTGGATAGTTCTATTAACAATTGGCGGAATTGGATTTCTTCTAGCTGCTGGTTCAAGCTACTTTAAAATTAACTTGTTACCTTTCGCAAATTCTGTAGAATTAAATTTTATTCCTCAAGGAATTTTAATGTTTGTTTATGGAACTGGGGCCACGCTAGTTAATATTTATTTAATATTAATAATTTTCTGGGATGTTGGTGGTGGTTATAACGAATTTGATTTAGCCAACTCAACTATAAGATTAGTAAGGCGGGGATTCCCTGGTGAAAATAGAAATATTTTATTAAGTTATCCACTAAATGAAATTAAATCATTGGAAGTTGAAGTAAAAGAAGGAATAAATCCACGTCGTGCATTATACCTAATAACTGTTGATAAACGACGTATCCCTTTAACCGGTGTAGGCGATCCTATGCCTTTATTTTTATTAGAAGAAAAAGCAACAACACTAGCCAAGTTTCTAAATATACCCTATAATTACTTATAGTAATAAATTTAGAATTATGCGGGTATAGTTTAGTGGTAAAACCTCAGCCTTCCAAGCTGATGATGGGAGTTCGATTCTGCCTACCCGCTTATATTAGATCGAGACCGAAATTAGAAGAAACTTAAATCAAACAGTTAACTTTATTAAAATAATTTGGTGAAATCAGTCAGTGTTTAATTATGTAAAATATGAAAATGCTACTGATTACTGGAAGTCAAATTTCGCGGCGATTTATAAGACTACGGATGTTAGCCACATTTATGAAGGGTTCTAATATTAACTAGGAATTCGGAACGATATTTATAAAGTAGACAATATGGGACAGGGTAATACCTTACAAATCAGGGTGGTAGTATTGCTTTAAATATTTTTAAGTCCTGTTGTATGAACTACGGCTCTTCAATGATGTGATTAGAGCCTCACTTGAAGGACTCCTATTAAACATACTATTGGGGATAGTATTAACGTTTTTATTAAATTTTTTAAGCAAAAACGTCGACGAAGTTGTCGTCTAAATATCACAACGTTGAAAACAATTTTTTAAGGCCGCTGCTTTTTTTGTTTTAAAAATAAAAAAATTGTAGAGGTACTTGGCATTGACTTATCTTCCCAGAAGGCTCCCCCTCAAGTATTTTCAGCGCTATAACGTTTCACAATTGAGTTCGAGATGGATCAAAGTGGTTCCATTATGCTAAAATACCAAGATTTCTACATAGTTTTAAGCATAAGGCACCAATTGGTGCCTTATGATATTTGAATTCAAGTATTCGGTTTGTTAGTATACCTCTGCTCAATACATTACTGTACTTTCACATGGTACCTATTAAACGGCTAGTCTTGCCGTAACCTTATATCTTCTAGATAAGAATACTCATCTTGAGGTGGGCTTCCCACTTAGATGCTTTCAGCGGTTATCCACTCCGTACATAGCTACCCAGCGTTTACCATTGGCATGATAACTGGTACACTAGAGGTACGTTCTTCTCGATCCTCTCGTACTAAAGAAGAATCCTCTCAATATTCTAACGCCTACACCGGATATGGACCGAACTGTCTCACGACGTTCTGAACCCAGCTCGCGTACCGCTTTCATGGGCGAACAGCCCAACCCTTGGGACGTGCTACCGCCCCAGGATGCGACGAGCCGACATCGAGGTGCCAAACCTCCCCGTCGATGTGAACTCTTGGGGGAGATCAGCCTGTTATCCCTAGAGTAACTTTTATCCGTTGAGTGACGGCCCTTCCACTTGGTACCGTCAGATCACTAAGACCGACTTTCGTCCCTGTTCGACTTGTAGGTCTCACAGTCAAGCTTCCTTTTGCCTTTGCGCTCTACAATCGATTTCTGACCGATTTGAGGAAACCTTTGTACGCCTCCGTTACCTTTTAGGAGGCGACCGCCCCAGTCAAACTGACCACCTGAAAATGTCCTTCAGCTGGATTCACAGCGAAAAGTTAGAATTCTCACATTATTAGGGTGGTATTTCAAGGATGGCTCCAATAATCCCAGAAGATCATCTTCATAGCCTCCCACCTATCCTACGCAAATAAAGTTTGAAGTCAATTCCAAGCTACAGTAAAGCTTCATAGGGTCTTTCTGTCCAGGTGCAGGTAGTCCGCATCTTCACAGACAAGTCTATTTCACCGAGCCTCTCTCCGAGACAGTGTCCAAATCGTTACGCCTTTCGTGCAGGTCGGAACTTACCCGACAAGGAATTTCGCTACCTTAGGACCGTTATAGTTACGGCCGCCGTTCACCGGGGCTTCAGTCGCTAGCTTCGCATAAAGCTAACCAACTTCCTTAACCTTCCGGCACTGGGCAGGCGTCAGCCCCCATACATTGTCTTGCGACTTTGCGGAGACCTGTGTTTTTGGTAAACAGTCGCTTGGACCTTGTTATTGCAGCCTAAATAGGCACCCCTTCTCCCAAAGTTACGGGGTTATTTTGCCGAGTTCCTTAGAGAGAGTTATCTCGCGCCCCTTAGTATTCTCTACTTACCCACCTGTGTCGGTTTATGGTACAGGCACTTTATATTTAAGATAGATTGAGCTTTTCTTGGAAGTATGACATCATTCACTTCAATACGATTAAGTATCTCCTATTCACGTCTTAACTCAAAGTATTTTCTCTACTTATCAACATCTAAACGCTTAAACCGGTAACCAACGTCCGGCTGAACTAGCCTGCTCCGTCCCTCATTATCAATAAAAAGTGGTACAGGAATATCTACCTGTTATCCATCGACTACGCCAAATCGGCCTTGCCTTAGGTCCTGACTAACCCTCCGCGGACGAGCCTTCCGGAGGAATCCTTAGGTTTTCGGGGCATTGGATTCTCACCAATGTTTTCGCTACTCAAGCCGACATTCTCACTTCTGCTTCGTCCACGCCCGTTTTCACTAACGCTTCAACCTACAACAGAACGCTCCCCTACCGATAATTTATTATTATCCCATAGCTTCGGCAAATTACTTAGTCCCGTACATTTTCGGCGCAGGTTTACTCGACCAGTGAGCTATTACGCATTCTTTAAAGGATTGCTGCTTCTAAGCAAACCTCCTGGTTGTCTATGCACTCCCACCACCTTTCGCACTTAGCAATTTTTAGGGGCCTTAGCTGATGGTCTGGGCTGTTTCCCTCTTGACAATGGAGCTTATCCCCCACAGTCTTACTGATTAACTATACAATTTAGTATTCTTAGTTTGCCTTCAATTGGTACCGTTTTACCAGCCCGCATAAAAACAGTGCTTTACCCCTAAATTTAAACATTAATCGCTGCGCCAAAACACATTTCGGGGAGAACCAGCTAGCTCCGGATTCGATTGGCATTTCACCCCTAACCACAATTCATCCGCTGATTTTTCAACATCAGTCGGTTCGGTCCTCCACTTGATTTTACCTAAGCTTCAACCTGACCATGGTTAGATCATCCGGGTTCGGGTCTATAAACAATGACAAACGCCCTATTCAGACTCGCTTTCGCTATGGCTCCTACATTTAACCTGCCATTGCCTATAAGTCGCCGGCTCATTCTTCAACAGGCACGCAGTCAGACGTTAAGTCGTCCTCCTACTGCTTGTAAGCTTATAGTTTCATGTTCTATTTCACTCCCCTTGCGGGGTTCTTTTCACCTTTCCCTCACGGTACTATGCGCTATCGGTCATTTAGGAATATTTAGCCTTACGAGGTGGTCCTCGCAGATTCACACGGGATTTCACGTGCCCCATGCTACTCGGGATAAAACCGCACTAGATTAATATTTTCGATTACAAGACTATCACTTTCTATGGCTCTTCATTCCAAAAGATTCATCTAATTTTAATCATAAGTGTATTTTGGTTCTCCCACTACCCTAATTTATAAATTAGTTTAGGCTGTTCCCGTTTCGCTCGCCGCTACTCAGGGAATCGTTTTTACTTTCTTTTCCTCCGGTTACTAAGATGTTTCAATTCTCCGGGTTCGCTCTAACCTCGAGTATTTATTCCTCGAGAAGTTCTATTGAAGTTTCCTTATTCGGGTATCTCCGGATCACAGCTTGCTTCCAGCTCACCGAAGCATTTCGCAGGTAGCCACGCCCTTCTTCGCTTCTAAATGCCTAGGTATCCTCTATAAGCCCTTAATCACTTGAATTCCACAATTATTATTTTGGAGATAAGCGGATTCGAACCGCTGACATTTGCCGTGCAAAGGCAACGCTCTACCAACTGAGCTATATCCCCATGGGCCATCCTGGATTTGAACCAGGGACCTCACCCTTATCAGGGGTGCGC
>Ga0209090_10000026_pt1 | contig 99700 bp, 118 predicted proteins | sample ArcticOcean_MG_C_9_FD_187432 | JGI IMG/M metagenome (GOLD analysis project Ga0209090, IMG submission 187432) | Marine microbial communities from western Arctic Ocean - ArcticOcean_MG_CB2_152 (SPAdes) (version 2) | ecosystem: Environmental > Aquatic > Marine > Oceanic | place: Arctic Ocean... | reverse complement strand
CTGAACATAGAGACTACACCGAATCTTTCATGTACGGTATTCCTTATCCAAATGATTTAATGTAATCTTTCTGTTAGTGGCTCGCACTTATTCCTCCCAGCCCTCTTCATCTAAACTTCTAATATAATTCCATCTTTCGATTTCATCCTTAATTGAATCTTGTTTAGTGTAGATATATAATTCGCCTTCATCGATAAACCAATCTATTATGTTGGTGTCATTATTTAATGAGTCCTCGTTAATTTGTTTTTTAATCTTAGGTATAACTCTAACACTATCACCGTAAATAACTGTAGACTGACTACTTGCTGGTTTAGGAACTGTGGGATGTTTAACATTAGTCCAAGAATCTTTGATGCTGTTATGTTTTTTTATTACTTTCTCAATATAACTTAACTCATCACCTGTTTGTCGTATAACTATTTGTCGTACAATGATTAACGTTATTAAAATAGTAGGAATTAACCATAAATATTTTCTTTTCATATTACCAATTTTTAAATGCGTCCTCAACACTCCATATCCCTGTATTCGATTGATTGGGGAATGTTGCTTTAAACTTTTTATTAAACTCCATAAATTCTTTTTGTTTCCAAACATATTTTTTCTCACCGAACATAGGCGCGTCGAAATGTGGTGACCCTTCTAAATCAGAATAGGTAAAGATAAAGAAAACATTATTACCTACCATATTTTTCTGAACTTCCATTGCTGGTTTCATATATTTAATTAAGGTATCCGCTCTACCAACACTATATTTGTTATAACCACCTAAATAAGAGTACTTATATGCCATATCATACATCTGAGCGTAATAGTAATCAATACCTTTCCAATTAGTCCAATTAGGTACCCAATCACTCGTGGTTGATAACTTAACATTAGGGTCCTTAATAAACTTTTTTACTTTAGGGAATAATGAATCTTTAGTTTGCCATTTTATAAGTGAATCCTTTTTATGTCCAATAATTGTATCATAAGACATAAAATAAGCGTTTTCAGTCTCAATCATTAACTCACTAAACTTATTTCCCTTTGGTAATGAATCTTGTATTTGATTAAAATATGTAACGTAAACTTTCCAACTATCATTACCTTTTATTGTGTCTATCTTTGGTAATCCCTTCTTACCATTCCAATCGTGTTGGTATTCCTCTTTCGCACAGTCAGGATGCATTACTAATTTACCATTCCATCCATTTGTTCTCAAATACTTTATGAATACCTGTAACTCTTTTAATGTGGGGCCAGTATTAACCTTATCAAAAGACCCTGGTCCGTCCATATTCAACACAAATTTATCAGGATTAATCGAGATAATATTATCAGCAAAACCTAAACTATGGTATGACTCATTTTCCCATAATACGTTAACTTTATTTAAAGTAGTACTATCAATTTCATTTTCACTATTATTACACGAAGATATAAAAATTATGGACCACAAAGTAGTGAGTAAAACTATAGAGATTCTTAAAAATATTTGGTGAGTTGTTAATTTATTTTCCTTCATTATCTTTGTCTGAGATTATTGGGTTATCGGTAAACTCTTCTATAATAGATTTAACTTCAGGAATGTCTTTCCATACGATTGAATGTTCTGACTCAGGTGAGTATTCTCCCTTAACCATATAGACAACGATTGTGTCAGGTTCTAAAGTTAAGAACCCGTGAGCATACTCATCATGTAAGTAAACTGCGTTCCCTTCATTTACAATTACGTGTTGTGTCTTATGAGTTTCTAAATCATAAGCGATGTCTATGATTGAACCACGAATAACCTTAACGTATTTCTCTTGTGGTGGGTCTGTTTGGTAATGTAAACCTCTAAAGGTATATCTACCATCATTAATTGAAATAGAACATTGTGTCCATTCTTTTCCCATTATGTCTAACTCCATCGGAGTATAACTTCCTCTATTATCTTTAAATGTTTTGTGGTCGATTACTATCATATGTTAAGTATATTAATCTTTTCTTCTATTGTCAACTTTATTAGTTCTACTTGGTCGAACTGTTGGTCGACTATTATTAATTATGGGTCTTGTATTGTTAACAGGACGACTATTATTAATTACAGGTCTTGTGTTATTAACAGGACGACTATTATTAATTACAGGTCTTGTGTTATTAACTCTTGGTTTAGTAACATTAACTCTTGGTCTTGTGTTATTAACTCTTGGTTTAGTAACATTAACTCTTGGTTTAGTTGACTCAATCATCGCCCCTTGTCCTATTCTATCTCGTATACTCATAGTACTACCTCTTCGGCCATTGACGTATGATACATTGTTTCTACCTCGTCTTCCGTACCAATTATTTTGACCGTAATTATTCCACCCATAGTAATTCCATCCATTACTGTAGTATCCATTATAACCCCATCCGTGGTTATTCCAACCATAGTGTAGATTATATCCCCATCTATCATATCCAAATGGTGACCATCGATGAGGAGAACCCCAAGAATTCCAACCATCATATCCCCATACCCAATCCATCCACATCTGGTCTCTATTCCAATATGAGTTGTAACCAAACCCATATGGACTATAAAAATTATATCTATTACCCAATACTCTATTGTTCCAATCGAATGAACTAGGTTGTCGTAGGGCATATTGAGCAAAGTCGTACCTAAAATTAAAATCCGTTCTAAGTTTATTTCTAAATTGGAATTCATTTAATGTATCTACATTTACATTGTTCTCAACCACATAGTAATTTTCATCATCGTATATTGGGTCATGGTTTAATGTTGATACTGTGAATGTCGCACAACTTGTCGTTAGAAGTACGATTAATAATAGTAATAAATTTTTCATATTTTTTTATTGTTTAAAAGTTGTAGTTATAAATCTTACATTTAGGATTCAGCCTACTTAGATTAGGAAACGTTACATCCCCAATTTCATTATTATCGATATGAGATATATGTAACTCCGTAAATGATTCACAAAATCTCTCATATGTTCTTTTACCTCCTATACACCAATCAGAGTCATAATAGTGTAATATTGAACTATCTCGTCTATCAACAATAACTAAATCTCTACCTGGTAGTGTCGGTAAGGCCTTTGAGGTTCTGTAACCTACTAATAACGTATCACCATGTGTCATACGTTTAAAATGAATTAAATCTTTTTTATTGTGCCAAAGTAACTTATCACCTAACCCAATAAAACCAAGATTATTAACCGCTATTATTGCCTTCATTTAGTTTAATCAATTGTTGTACCGAAGCATCCAATCTCAGGTATTAAATTTTCTTTAATTAGTTTTATCTTTAAATTATCTAACTTCAAAATAAATTTGTCAATATCCTTAGTTAAATACATACTATATAATACTAATAAACTAAAGCGCATTAAAAAGTCACCATTAATATAGTGACTAACAATCTTACTCGCCTCTTCTCTACAATCGGACTCAATCACTTCATTGACGATTGTTGTAAAGTTAATTTCTTCAATATCAGACAATTTTAATATTAGTTCTTCCATAATAAAACAAAGATACACATTATCCTTTAATTGTTAACTATTAACGATACTTTAATCTATCATTTTCTCTTTCTAAAAAATCTAATTTAACTCTAATTGACGCTAATTCAGAACTCAAATCTCTTAATGAAGTTGTGCACTCATCTTTATCGTTTTCAAGTTTTTCAACTCTTGTACGTAAATCGTCACGGTACATATTCTGTTCAGACAATTCTTCTTTATGTTTTTCTCTCTTATTACGAATTAAAAACTCATAGAATTTCCATGCTCCTGCTCCTCCAGCAACTGTTAATGTAGTAATAATAATAGTCGTTAATTGTTCACTCATTTCTTTAATGATTTATATAAGATTTCTCTTTTTAATTTAAACAATATCCATGACCACATAAACGCATACCACATAGTAATTATTAAATTCTTAACATCCATAACCCCAAAAGGTTCACCTGAATCACTAAAAATATTTACAACGTATCTTACCGTTGAGAATAACGTAAGTAAAAGGTAACCTGTAACCGCTCTTGATAACCATTTGATACTATTCAAAGTCACTAACATCGATAAACTTAAAACAAAATAAGACATATACAACCAATAAGTGTTAGGTTGTCCGGCATCTTCCCAATAGGTGGGTGTTGTCCATAACACCATATTATTTAATAAATCACTCGCTATCCAAAAAAATAACAGTGGTTGTATATCGTAATATAAAAGTGTTTCTTTTATCTTTATAAAATATGACTTCATACCAATAAATATACCAACAAAAGAAAACCCCCACCATTTCTGATGAGGGTCTTAAAATTCATAATCAGTTACGTATACATTATTTAGATAAGTGAAATACTAAAAGTATCTCCTTGACCAATAGTATCTAAGATATCTAACCCTTCAACTACAGTACCAAACGCGGTATGTTGTCCGTCTAAATGCTGTGTACCTTGTCGGTTATGACAAATGAAGAATTGTGAACTACCTGTGTTTGGTCCCGCATGTGCCATCGATAATGTTCCTCTATCATGTCGTTGTTTGTCCGCCCCTCTATGTTCACACATTATTTTAGTTCCTGAACCACCAGTACCATTACCTTTAGGACAACCACCTTGTACCATAAAATTTGGTATCACTCTATGGAATTTCATTTTATTATAAAATCCTTCACCAATTAGTTTAGTGAAGTTATCGACTGTCTTTGGTGTTGCGTCGTTGAATAGTTCGGCAACCATGTCACCTTTACTTGTTGTAAATTTTACTTTCATTTGTTTTGTTTCTTTATGTTTTGTCTCGTTTTCTCGTGAATAAACTGGACAAAGTTATTATTTTTTATTGAACTTATAGTTGAGATTCTGCAGTAACAACTAAATTAGAGAAACTCCATCCTCCACCTTTATATTCAACTGAATCTTTAGTGTAATTACATAGAGTACCGTGTGAACATTCACCTCCATTATCTTTGTACCACTTAGTAGGTTCGTCATCACCAGGTGACCAATCACCATGATAAGAAGGTGTAAACCACCATCCGACTTCCATCCCATCTTTCAACATAGACATATCTAAAGAAGAGCCATCACCAACAGATAAGTCAGTCATATCAAATACTTTAACACTACTATCTCCTTGAGAAAGTGTAATTACCATATTAGTATAGTCATCATTAAAAACTGTTACCATATGAAATGGTTTAGTTGGGTCAATCTTACCAACTAAACTATGAACTCCACCAAGTGTTGATGATGTCATTTCATCCCAATTCCAACAGTCAGTATTCGCAGCTTCGGTATATGAGACTTCCCATCTTTGTTTACCTTTTTTAACTGTGTCTAAATGTAACGTATGTTGAAACATTTTATTACCATTAGTTTCTAATAAATCAATCTCATTACAAAAATCACATTTTTCATATTCTGCATCACAGTATTTATCACCAATAGGTTGTACATCACTAGTAACTAAGTACATCGCAGCATTTAAGTAATCTCCAGTCCACCCGTCATTTTGTTGTAACCCTGATAAGTCAATGTCAACTTCAATTTTACTGATATTTTTATATCCATTTTTTGAACACACTCTACCCGCAGCAGGATTTCCTTCTGTACCGAAACTTACACCTCCAGAACTAACTACAGGGTTAGACCCACATTTTTGATAATCAACATCAAATTCAGGTATAAAAGTAGTTTGAGTTAATTCCTCAGGACATATACACGGGTCTTTAAATGGACACGGACACCCTTCTAAACCAACAGGTGTAACTTTACCTGTCGTAGCATCTACACTTACAAATCCCTTACTTGTTGTGAAGATATATTGAGCAACATTGAATCCTGGTTCTAATGGTCTTCTTAATACTACCTCAGACCAATCAGCCACACCTTCAACACCATTATCGTAACCAGCATCTAATAGTAATTGCTCCGCCTCTTCTAATGTAAGTTTAACAGGTAACTTAATCACCTCATCTTCCATAAAAGGTTCTTTGATAACTTTGGTTACCACTTTACCTTTGGATGTACATACCACTTCAATTGTAGTGTTTTTTACACCTTCAAATACTGACCTTACTTGATTAAGTTCTTTAGTCGCATTTGATTCATAGAATAACGCAGCTTCGTTAATTTCTTTAGCAGAAAACTCTGTTTTTTCAACCATCTCATTGAAGGTTAACTTTTCTTTAGGATTACAACTCATAATGAGTAATCCACATACTAATGTTAATAATGTTTTGTTCATTTGTTTAATCATTTTTTATTTTATTTTTCTTTAGAGCAACATTCTGATGATTCTCCACCTTCAGGAATTGGTGTACCTACCGGATACGGTGAACCTTCTTTAGCTGCCGTAACTGATTTTTCACCGTTCTTTACTGGAACCGCTTTACGTAACGGAACTGCCGCTTCATTAAGTGGACCATATACTTTAGCTAATACAATACCTGTTGATGTAGTATCAAAAATAACACCTGGCATCGCAAACATATTACTTTCACTTGTTTGTGCCGAATCCATATTGATGATGAATGAACGATTTACCGGTGCTGACCATTCCCAATCTTTAGTCTTAGGATTAAATTGTGGTATAGTGTCTGATGAATCAAAATACCAAAAGTAGGACCACACATATTTTTCATTCCATATAGTACTCCCATCGTTTCCTGGGTATTCAAAATCTTTCTTTGTATTAAACTCACCGTCAGTACCTGTTACTTTAGCCCAACTAGGACTTACACCTTCCATCGCTAAACTAGCGATTGACGGCCCATCTAACACAGGACAGATAGCACAACCTTCATCGTATTCAACACCCTGTACTATAATTTTATTACCTGTTGGTACCGCACTTGACGCTCCACAGAATGCATATACTCCGTTATGTATTCTTAATACCCCTCTATCTCTATTATGATTTTCATCATTTTTATTACAACCTAATAACATTAAGGTTGCCGTAATCGTTAATAATATACTTTTCATTTTAATTTTAATTTTAATCGTTTATTTTAATCGTCTCCTCACCAACGTGTTGATGAGCATGTTTAATTGTTTTTTATTTTTATTTTTAATCTATATATCTATATAAAATTTACTATTGGCAGTCAGAACTTAACCTCCAAAGTTTGTAACTATTTTCAGTTAGCATTATACCACCATCACATTCAAATGAAACTACCCGTGAGATTTCATCCCATATTAAAGTATCTCCATCAAATGTGTACGTATCAACACCTGGAATTCTATCTGAACTATCTAATACATTAAAATCTGCATCAGTACAAAGTTCAGGCCAGCAATCTGCATAAGATGTATACACATTACCATCAACGAATTCAAACATTGTATTAGCATATGTTCTGTCTTCGGGGTCTGGAGACCATAACCATTTACCTTCGACCGTATAATTAGGTTCGATTGGAGGATTTACTGTTTCTTTTTCGCAACTCATAAATGACATTGCAACTAATAGTATTAATAATAACTTTTTCATAATTTGTTTTAATTTGTTTTAATTTTAATTTTATCCCGCTCTATAACAAATAAGGGGGGTTGCTTGAATAGTTTCTTCAGGTTTACCCATTCGGTATTTACCTGTTTCTTCTTCTAATACAAGTTGAGGTCCACCTGTAACTTGTACATGATGTGTAGACGTTCCATTCCAATAGAATGTAGGACACACAGATTCGGTCATATCTTCTCCAAGTGTTTGTTTTAAATCATCTCCAGAAAAAGCTTCTAAATCATCTCTATCTAATTCTCCTAACCAATTCTGTAAACCATCTTCAAAATAAACTTTCATAACATCTTCTCCAGGGAAAATGGGTTTGTCTCCATCAACCTTTGTTAGTTCGGTATGGTCTTGAGCATCTCCAACTACTACGGCCCATACTTCATAATTACCTACGGGTAAACCTCCGGAATTCCATTCTTTAGTACTTCCTGGTTTTAATACTCCATGCTTAGAAGGATTATTATTCATTTTCGGTTGTTCATAAACCGCGTAACAAACAGGTACTTTGGTACTATTTGTAATTTTAAAATGTGGTGTTGACATATTTTTTTTATTTTTTTGTTTTATTTTTATTTATTATGTTACCGTACTCATCACATAGAGGTGCGGTTATAATCTCATGGATTATAAATACCCATGAAATTAAAAGAGTTCCCAAAATTATCTTAACTACAATCATACGTTATTGTTTTTTAAAAAAAGTACTAAATATAACATCTTAGTGTATAGTTAATTATTTATTTATATATATTAAGAACTAATATTAAAGTCTATGTCACACCCTATTTTACATTCTAAATCTTCAGCTAAACAGTTTGGTGGTAAACCTGAAGACTACCTACATATTCATAATTGGTTTGATGAAACTAAATCATGGATTGGTACATCCTTTCATAGAGTATTTAGACACCACTCTGAAGGCATATTCGAATGTGAGAAAATCTTTGGAGAGTCATTCTTAAATTCAGACGGTAAAGAAGTTTACGTTCGTTACATCGGTGAACAACACGTTAAAGAAGATTGTAATAATTATATTCCATCAGCAAAAGAATGGGTAGATACGTTAAATTCTAAGGAAAAACCTTTATGGATGATGAAAACTATAAAATTAAAGTTCACTGACTAATATTTATATATAAAAACTATCATGGAACAGAAATATAAAGTACTATTTAATTTAATTAACCCTTCGTTTATAAAGTCGGGATGTAAAAGAATATCCATTGAATTTGGGGACGACTTTAATAGTTACCATAATGGTTACGAATGTGGTAGTAACTCAAAAACAATACCCTTTTTAATCCCTGTTGAGCGTGAATTAAGTGAGTATATGGAAGAATCGGTAGGTGATGACACTTGGAATGAAGAGGCTGACCAAGAATATTACAGTTATGAATTAGTGATAAATCCTGAATTTAGAAGTGTTGAGATATTTGGTATTTATACCTCTTACGGTACTGAACCAATTGAGGAAACCGTAATTGAGATGGAAGAAGAACCTGAAGAATTTAAACCTATCTTTGATTACCTAAACGATGAAGGGTCCGACATATTAGAAGTTAATGTAGACGCTGGTGGGGATAGTGGTTGGATTCATGACACAAATGATGACGTAAATGGTAAGAGTATTACCACTTCAAACCAAATGGAAGAAGTATGTCTTAGATTACTAAACCAACATCCTGGTTGGGAGATTAATGAAGGTTCTCATGCTAAGTTTACATTTGACCCACACAGAAATATACTCATTTTTGAATTCGCATATAATACTGAAGAACAAGGTAGTGAATTAATATCTTCAGAGAAATTTTAGTGATTATACGATTTTATCTCCAAACATTAACTCTCGTTTCCATTTAAGGTCTTTGGACTTATAACTTAAATAACTTGTTATTCCTGAAATTAAGGCTTGCTCATATGTTTCATAATCTAAATCTGATACTCCCAAGTTTGTTTCATCACATAAGATATCATCTTCTTTTTCGAAATCGTTAACATCTATAACTGAATAATAATAATATAATTTTGGTCCTTCACTACCGTTTCTAAATGGTAATGATGTTATATATACATGTTGTCGTCTTAACCATGAAAGTATATCTTCATAATCTGGATACTTTTCCAATACTTTAGTACCTCCAACATCAATAGTTCGAAACGGATACATACAAGTTTGTAGTTGTTTTAAAATTTCAGGAGTAATTTGCATATAATTAGTTTTATTCAAAGTTAAACTAAAAAATAAGATTAATCAACTATTCTATCGATTTTTTAAATTCTTCACCACCTACTACATTGTAGTCTGCAGTATCACATTTAAAACCAAGTACGTCATAAATTTTACTATCGACATAATCTTTTAATACATCACCAATTTCGTAACCTACCTCCTCTACGATACCCTCGTCTAAATCGGTATTATTATTCCATAAATCACCTAACATATAATCTTCTCCTGTAGTGAGTAATGTAACTGAAGATGTTTCCCCATTAATTACGGCATCAACTTCATAATAAACTTCCTTATCATCTAATTCAGATTTTGATACATGAACTTTAAAACTAGTAATTACTCCGTTAATTTCGTACCCACCACTGAAATATCTAAAAGGTTTACCTATGTCTAACCTATCTTCAAATATCTTAATCATGTTATCTAAACCACCAAAATACTCTAACTTATATTTAAATATCGTCTTATAATCTGTAAGGGTATTAAAATCCATATTTAAATAATGGTAAATTGGTTTAGCATCAATACCTTTGTCATCCCAATATTTAAATAATGTCTCCTTTTTAGTGTCACCTTCCTGTAAATTTTCCTCACTCTTTAAAAACTGTTCTTGATTTTTAATTATAAACTCATAAAAGTAATCTAAAGGTTTTTGTGTTTGAGTGTCTTTATATTTTATAGATAAGACCTGGTAATCCTTGTCCATCGTACCTTGTTTCAAACTCTTTATTAAGATACTAAAAATATGAGAAAATAACGCAAACATCCTTATGTCTACACCTGTGTAGTTTTCTTTGATTATATTCTCAATAATTGATAATAGTTTCATTACAGATAAATATACTTAAATCTTAGTTTGTTGCTCTGTAAAATCTTTTCTATCCTCTTTATTTACCCATAATTCGTGACCTTCCAATGAACTATGATTTAATTCAATCCAGTTTGGTACTAATTCTCTTTGGTGGTTCTCCCAAATATGATACGTTAATTGTTCAATACTTTTACTGAGGTATGTCGCGCTATGGGGGAAGTCTTCCATCACCATTTGATTATAGACGCTCCACTCATATTTGTGACTCTGTTCCTTAACAAATGGGTTTCTTTCTGAGTAACGCTCTATCGTACTCATATCTTTGTACATAAAAACCACTAACACATCTTTTAACGTATTATTTATTCTATGTAAGTGACAGGACTGTGATGGTCCAAATGAAACAAACTTATTATCTTTATTTTTATCATAAAACTTAAGTAAACCATCATCATCATTATATCCATCTAAGCTCCAAGCGTCTTCTCCTCTTTTTTCTTCCAATTTAAAATCATGAGATATTATCTTAGTCGCTATTTTATTACCTGCACCATGAGGACCCGTAACTATAATTTTTTTATAGTCACCAATAATTAATTTTAAATGTTTATAATCTTTAGTCATTTTTTTTATTGTTTTCAGATATTATCTTACCCAAATTATCTCCGTATAAATTAGGGAACTCATATTTAATTTCTTTTAAAGGAATAACTAAACCTTTATGTTGGTTTATCCTCTCTACTTCTCGTATTTCATTCAACATAAACTCGTAAAAATCCATACTTTGTTTAGACCTAAAAACCTCTTTTATTATTTTTTGTATATATGTGTATTCTTTATTTTGCAAATCTACACCAGTAACACTTTTAGCTCTACCCCAAATAAATTCAACTTTATCAGTTATTTCTATCGAGTACGTTTCAGAGTCATCTTCAAATATATCCCTTAGAAAAATTTGTTTGTTACCATTTATTTCAATACTATAGTATTTTTGAATAAAATTAACTATATTCTTCTCCATTATTAGTTTCTTTTAATATTGAACAATAGTAGTAATCACCTGTTGTTTTAGATTTATTCCTCAAGTACTTTCTAACTGATTCTGAGTCATACTCCTTTAATAACCTATCTGCGTACACATATTTATATTTATCCCATACGTCTTCTCTTTCAATATTTTCAATGAGTCTTTTACGTTCCATTCTTTAATTATTTAAGGGGGCTTTAATCGTTGGATGGTAATTATAATTAATAACCTCATAATCAAACTCACCTTTTAAAATATTAACTTTAGAGAAGTTAATATGAGGTAAATTATTAAATGATTCTCTACCAATTTGTTCTTTAGTTTGTTCAATATGATTCAAATATAAATGAGTGTCACCTAAATTACCAATCAATTCATCGGGAACCATAAATACTTCTTCCGCAATTAAACAAAGTAGCGCTCCGTAACTCGAAATATTAAATGGTAAACCTAAAAATGTATCTACTGAGCGTTGATTCCACATTAGTGAGATTGCTCTTGTTGGTGTTGGGTAATGTCTCGTGTCATTAAAGTCAGGTAAGTTATTAGGGTTAAAATATCTCTCCATTCCCGTTTCATAATTATTAGTAAACCAGTAATCATATCGCTCTTTAATTGTTAATTCTCTAGTATATACTTGAAATCCATAATGACATGGAGGTAAAGTCATTAAACTTAATTCCCCCACATTCCAAGCGTTAACTATAAGTCTACGTGAGTCAGGATTTGTTTTAATATCATCAATAAGTGTTTTAATTTGGTCAATACCTTTTTCAGTATAACTTTGCAAAGTATCGCCCTCAAATATTTGCTCACCTTCTTGGAACCAATTTCTCCATTGTGCCCCATATATCGGACCTAATTCCCCCCACTTTGTCGCAAACTTATCATCTGTTTTGATTCGCTCAATAAATGATTCCATTGTATCTGGCCAATCACCTTTGAACTCATTAGTTTTACTGATATAGTTTTTGAATGCATCACCATTCCAAATATTACAATTGTTATCAACCAAATATTTAATATTAGTATCACCTTTTAAGAACCACTTTAATTCAGTCATCATAGTTTTGACTGATATCTTCTTTGTGGTTAACAAAGGAAACCCATCTTTCATATTATGTCTGATAGTGTATCCAAAAATAGATTTAGTACCTGTCCCTGTTCTATCAGATTTTTCTATACCATACTCTAATATCGACTCTAAAAGTTTCTTATATTGATTATCTAATGAATTCATAGGTTAGTTATTAACTGTGGATATACTCAATTATCGTTGATTTAATAGGTACCCTAATAATCGGTACACTGGCACCTGTTGGTGGTTGTTTTTGTCTTACCTCATAATAGTTATCGTAATCTTTAATTGTTGTAACGTTTGTATATTCTATTATATGTGTTTTATCCATATCAGGTTTATAAACCATCGTATGTTTACTTGTGTTAAATGTTAGTTTTATCATAATTTTATATTTTTTTAAGGCATTAAAAAACCTTTCCTCTAAAATAGAAGAAAGGTTATAATTTGTCAATGAAATATGTTATTTATGTTCCAATAACTAACTCATCATAATTTAATTTTTCCATACCCTGTAAACCTTCCTCAGCCTCATCGTACATAAAAGATTTAACAACTGAAACTAAACTCTGTTCTGATTGAGCAACTTTACTTTCCATCCAATCATCAATTTGTTCACCGTCTTCCATCTGTTCCCACATTTTATAGGCTAATGTCGCAATAGTAAATAATTGTTGTTTGGCCATATAAGAACCTTTATGGGACTTCTCGTTAATATTTGATTTTAACTTACGTAGTTGGGTTTCTGTTATAATAATATTTGACATGTCTTGTATTCTTTTATTATAAATATAAGTAATAACATAAAATATAGTTTATAAAAATAAAAAAGGTGAAGATTTCTCCTCACCCTTTCTGGGACCGACCTTATTTTTGGCTGTCGGACAAACTCCACCACCCTATTTAATCTAATAGGGAAATCTATCTTTCCTTAACCTTCTCATATTTTATCCATTATTAATTTAACAATAATAAAACTATTTGTCAAATTAAATTGTACGATGTCTTCGTTTAGAGTCCCATTGAACCTTTTTAGTTTTACCTAAAATTGACATTCTAGCCACTCTAACGTTAAATGTACTCCTCGCGTCATTTATTTGTGAGTTAGAATTACCATTACCTTGCTCACCACCACCATTACTAATCATCCATCCCTAATTTACGTTCAAAATAATTTGCATCTTGTACTACTTCAGGATTTTGTTTGATTGTCTGCATCGCAATCATGTCTTTCATTCTCGTTGTTGACCATCCATGAGCTCGACTTGTATATATTACTTTAGGTGGTAAGTCATCGCCGGTAAAAGATTTACCTATATAGTCTTCACCTAAAATTCTTATATCCGGCTTAAAATAATCAATTAACCCATATAACTCTTCTTCAGTTTGGTAAACATATACTTCGTCAATATATTGAATCGACATTAATGTTCTATATCTTTCATATAATGGCACTACTGGCTTATACTTAGATTTCCTGTGTAATGACGGGTCCTTTTGTAAAAATACTATGAATTTATCACAATGTTTTTTCGCGTCTTCAAACGTATAAATGTAACCAGGGTGCATTAAATCAAAATTACCGGCAGTAAACCCTATAATCTCTTTCTTTTCACTCATAATTTAAAACTTTTTTTATAATTTTTATCTTCTTTAACTACTTCATCGATAGTCATAATTTGTTTTATATGATAAGAAGTATTATCGGTCATGTAAAGTATTAACTCACCAAAAATATCCTCTATTTCATGAATAACTTTAATTACCTTCTCATCTTTAGGTACTACATAATCACCTACCTTAAACATTTCTAAGTTGTTTTAGTTTAATACCTAAAAGGTCTAATGTATTTTTATCCTTTATCGTTTTCTTAGTCTTTTTCTTAATCTCATTGATTAATCCTTCAATATATTTAACCTCAGGATTTATTTCCTCAACAACTTTAACTGTTTTATCCACTTTAAAACCGTTTATCTTGTTTTTAAGGTACACCGATAATAAATCTATGACTTTGTATGAGAAGTAGAATCCGAGACAAATAAGACCTACCTCTACAAGTTTATCTGTACCAACAAACTTAACTGTGATTAACATAAAGATTAAGATTAGAACCATCTTAATCATACTCCATAAATTATTAATTATTTTTACCATTTTTAATGTGTTTTAGATTTTTGAATTGCGTACTCAGCTAAACTAATTTTTTCGACATTACCTATTACCATTGAAGACCTTAATAATTCGTATGGTATGTGAAGAAGAAAATCTTTACCGTTGGAAGTGGTTAAATCCTCTTTAAGTTCCAAACAAGAGTGAACCATCTTAATATAAATCTTAAATTGTATATCATCATCAAAACTTTTTGCTTGAAGGATTCCGTACTTTGGGTGTTCAATTTTTATCGTTTTCATATTTTTCTTTTAATTTATTAAAATACTCTTGATACGGTTTAACGTATGTCTCCGTTAAATAATCATCTATAATTTCAGGGTTATTAGTTAGAACTTCTTTAATCTCATCACACATTTTAAATTCACACACATCTTTAATCGGTAAACATTTACTGTCCTCAGTAAAAATTATAGTGTCCCCATCAAATGATTCAATAGATTCAATAATGTGTATTGAACCGTTTTTAATATCTTTTATTTTATCTCCTTTTTCCATATTACAAATATACGTTTAATTATTGATTTACCCTATTACTTTTGGTTATTATTCATTTTCAACGTATTCTTTTTCGTTATCATCCCATTTATAACCGTCACCGTCATACATAATAACACCATTAACAAGAGTGGAGCCATCAGCACCTGTCTCCTCTATAAAATGCTCTACACTACCAGGTTCACCTGAACCAAGTTCTACATATTCGGGTGTTGAACTAAAAACAAGTGTTTTTAATAAGAACACAACTAAGATAATTCCAACTATCCAACCTCCAATCCTACCTGAAGCTGCAAAGATATTTCCAATACCTTTTAATAGTTGTGAACCAAACGTTAAAACGAAACCGATAATGACTAATGTGATAATTCCTTCCATAATTTTATTTTTTTATTTATACAAATATAAGCAATATTTTACACATATACTAATTATTGAGCATAAAAAAACCTCAGTCGGTTAGGACTGAGGTTAAGGAAGATATATAATAGAGTATAGAACGCTGAGATTATACGTTTATAACGACTTGTCTTTAGTGAGATTACCCTATGACGGTTGCTCATGTATCCACTCTCGTTGCCGAAAGTATCAAGTCAGTGTCGGTTATTTGAGTGAACCACTCTTATCGTTAACAACCACTCAACTACTACTTTACTCTGTTAAACCTTGCGAGTTCACTAAGGGATTGCTATCCCACCAGGTATTTTGTAATCAACATCGGAAGACTTGCGGTCTTACAATGACTTCGTTAGTCTGACGACTCGAAGTGTTAGACACCTTTCGTTGTTAACGCCCGAAGAACTTTAGCTCTCTTTTATGTTTATATAAAAGTAACTATGGAAATTTGAAAGATGTGCTTCGGGAGAAGTTTCGTTTCTTTTGAAAACAAAATGCTTCACACCTCTCTGTAAGTCTGTCAACCTACGGTATTTCAGGAACACGTTAACTTAACGTATCGGAATCCCCTCATACTGGTACTCAGCCCTACAACACCTGACAGGGTGTGTCGAACCGTCACCTGTAGCTTTTCCTATTGATATCACTATCGCAACTCTGATATTCCATGGATTCAGAGTGGTCTCATCCCCTTAGCAGTTGCCCTTAGGGTCTCGACCGTAGCCACTTTGTTTAGTTGTCAGAGTAAACTCTGCGGATATTCACGGTATACTATTCCCGTTTCAATCCCTTTAGTCCCATTGCTGGGGTTATCTAACGACGCTAAACCGCCGGTAAATGTCTCACTTAACCTTTTAAGAAAAAAAGGGGTTAATCTTTTAAATTTCTTCCACAAACTGTGTTAGTTAAGATTGACATTAATAATATTTCAAAGAACATTTTCAGTACTCTTACTGATTTCTTATGACAAATGTAAAACAATTTTTTTAATCTGTCAAACTTTTTTTTAAAAACTTTTATAAAATTCAGTAGGGTAAGATATAAATACTCCCATAAACTCTAAAAGTAATACAAACATACAAAAAAATTCCCTTCAGACAAGCCCTTTAAGGGTTTTTTTCATATTTTACTTTAAAATAGTTAAATTTAAAGGATGTTACCATCAATTTTAGTACTAAAGTATTTCTCTAACGCACCTAATCTATCGTCAGCATCTACCAACATCACTAGTGCTTCTTCAGCATTTTTATAGAAGTCACCTGTTGAGTGGTCTCCGATTCCTACCCCATTGTTACCAAGTAATTCAAGAGATAATAATGCCTTTGCTTTATCTGCCTGTGCAGATGTTCTTAACATGTTTACTAATTTGTTCATTTTAAAATTATATTTATAAGTTTATTAAATTGTTTAGTCATTGGTTGTGGTAACTCATCTTTACCAAAATATCCGAATTCAGTATGTTCGTCACCATCAGGTGCATTTTCTAAGTCAGGGTAAATTTCCTCATTAACATCCATTAAGTAACAATAGAATGTCCCTTTCTCTTTAGACCCATCTCTATTATATCTTTTGATAATCGCAGCAAAAACAATATCTTCAATAACAGGTAAATTCGTTTCTTCTGTAAATTCTCTCACAGCACCATCCTTAGTATTTTCACCTTCCTCTACACTTCCTGCAGGACAAGACCAAAACCCTGGTAAAGTTGTTTCTGAATTCCTCTTACAAAGTAAAACTTTGTTATCACATCTTACGATAATTCCCGCGTATTTTTTCATTTATTACTTGTTATGTATATTTATATGGTATGAAAGTAATTATAAAAAATAATATTTTAAAAGTCAAAGTTTCTTCCACTAAAAAATCCATAACTAATGGAATGATGGGAAAAAGATTTGACGAGTCCTTTGATGGTATGTTATTTTTTATGCCTGAACGTACCGAACAAAGTTTTTGGATGTATAATTGTATCATACCATTAGACATTATTTTCATAGATGGAACAACAATAACTAAAATTTATTCTAACTGTCAACCATGTAATGATAAGAAAAATTGTGAATCATATCAAGGATTTGGTGATACAGTTTTAGAGGTCTCTGGTGGTTTTTGTGAAGAACAAGTCGTAAAAAAAGGAGACATCGTCTCCTTCTCTTTATTTTAAAGTTGTCTTAATTGTTTTAAGCTATATCAAATTTTTGTAATTCTTCAATTGAGTGTTCTCTAGCTCTTCTCTTAGGACTTCCTGAATTAACATCAGCAAAATATAATGTAGACTCTTTAGGGTTACTAAACTCAGGTACACCTTTACTGGTTAAAAATTTTACAGCAACTTCCGCAGCTATTTTATCGTCTAACATCTTATCAGGATTACTAACGATATCAATACCGACTTTATTTCCATATTTTTGATAATTAGCCTTACCGGTTAATTGATTGTAACCTCTACCAACATACTTTGAACCATCGTCTTTATTATTATTACCAATTCTACCATTATATACTAAATTGAAGAACTTATCATAGTCACTCTTTAAATTATTTAATTCTGAGTCAGACATATTTCTAGTTTTCGAAAATATTTTATTAATTCTTGTGTTAGATGTATTTTGATATCCTCTTTCTTTTTTATTTATAAAGTGAGTTTCTTTACCTATCACTGCTAACATACCTACTTGAGCAACTGGGTCTGTAACGCCGTTCTCAACCATAGTATCAATTAATCTTTGTATACCTTTAGCTGACCTACCTGAGTAAGTATGAGTTATCTTACCATCTAATGTTGAAAACTCCTTACTCGAATATGTATATTTTTCTATATCCTCATCTTTTATATCTGCAGTTTTTAATTTATTATACATTAAATCTTTAGTTCCAGTAGAAAAAATCCCGTTTTCCTCTAATTCGTTGTCTCTCTTAAATTTATTTAACGCTCTTTCTGTTTCGGGTCCGAATAGCCCATCGACACCATACACCGGTAATTTATAACCTAATAAAGATAATCCAATCTGAAATGACTCAACATCTTGTTTAAATCTCATATTTTTACGGTCACTTCTTTCGATGTCTCCTTCAATATTGTTAATATTAACTAATAATTGATTACTATCAGCATCGACCAATTCCGCCTTTTCTGCTTGTTCATTTAAACCTTTGGACTCATTGATTTTTTCTTTAAGTTTTCTTACGAATTCTTTTTGAATCATCTTAACAAACTTAACATATGGTGAATCACCCCTATCTTTACTATACTTGTACTTACCTTCAGGTTTTCTCTTACCTCTTCCGAAGTAATTTAACGCAGATATATTTGTAATACATTTGTGTCCACCTGAGTTAGCTTGAATCATTTCCCATGCCGGTACACCTAATTTATCTAATATTGCCCACTCATCTTCAGTTAACTTAGTAGATGGTTTGTCCATGATTACTTTTAATTTCTCCATATAAGCATCTCCGTCACCCATAGAACGAACTTTATCACCATAAAAAGCCTCTAAATCTGCATTTGTAAACCCAACTGACTCCTCACCAAATTGTTTATTACCTTCAGATATCCATTTAATAGTCGATAAAGGAATTATCTTTTCTCTTAATTGACTCTCCCATTTACTTAATACTTCTTGGGCTATATCCCCTAAGTTAACACCTTTTAATTCTCTTTCACCTTTGAATGGATTACATGATGCTTGTACTAATCCCATTGGCCACGCAATTACTATAAAGTCCGCTTCAGGATTATTTTTGAATGGAGTATAACGGTCATAAGAACCAGGTTTAAACATTGAACCACCTCCGTATTGTACTATAATACCATCATCAACATAAACTTTATCACTATCTTTTTGTTTCTGAACGTAGTCTTTCTGATGTAACGCCATCTCTTCTGGTAACGCATAACCTTTTTCCGCCGCTAATCTATTAATATTTTGGAATATGTTTAAAAGTGAAGGTTGCGAAGACATAACTAAATCTTCCATAAATCCTGGTTTATTTTTATACGCTAACATAAGTTTGTTAGTCGCTAAACCTAACGCCATTTTATTTTTCTGTAATGACTTATCTTTTTGTAGTTTAAATACAAAATTCATAATATCTTGTGGTTCCAACCCATATTTAGCAAAATCGGCAGAATCAACTGTAGATATTAACCTGATATCATCAGATGTGAAGATATCTTTTGGTGACATTATTTGCGATAATGTTTCTACATTAGACCGTGATGACCTAAATGATGTTGAAGTATCACCTTCTACCCCAGTTTGACTATCATGGTGGTCAGTATGTACAACAAACATTGGTTTACCGTGAGCGAAGTCAACTAAAACCGGCATTGTGTCACCTTGTGCGTCTTGTTTTTTAACTGCAAACTCCTTATCCCCATATTGTATTATTTCAGAATCAACTACTTTAATTCCGTTATTCTCTAAATAATTTTTCATAGCTAAGGCAGTTGTTACACCATCTAAATCTTGATGAAAATATATTTTAGCTTTCTCATATCTTTTAGATAAGTCGTTGATATTTCTTAATCCCGATTCTTTAATTATTTTTTTCATGATATAAACATATTACTTTCTTTTTTTCTTCTATTCTTAAGACCATTATTCGAAGCCTTGTATTTTAGAATACTTTCAGTTGCTTTTTTATTTTGACCCGATTTGATGTACTGTATGAATCTTGACATCCTAACAGAGCCACATCCACTATTAAAAACTAAAGACACTAACGAATCAAATTGTCCTTGTGTCAACATATAAGTCTCTAAATCTAATTCTTTCCATTCCCCTAAAAATCTTCTAACACAGTCAGCCGCCTCCGACGCATCTTTATAAAGTAAGTCTAAGGACTGTTCTTTATTTATAACTAACCCTGGTTTTACGTCTTTACCTGTATGACCATAACCTATTGTCCATACGTCGCTAGTGTCTTTATATGCTTTTAAAACGGGTTCTTTTATTGAACCGTTAGGTTTTTCTGGGTCACCTTCTTCAAACTTAATAAAGTCCCAAAAAACTTGGCTAGCCTTCATAGTCGTCCCATCTTTCTTGTCTTCTACATTCTCAATTAGATACATTTTACGTATTTGAGATAATTCCGATTCTTTTATTATTAATCTTGACATAAAACTTTTATTAATAAATATCTACAATAACAAAAAACCCCTCACTTTGTAGGGGTTTCATGTATTAATGATATTGAACATGCAATTACATTATCAAACCATGTCCTTTGTAGTCCATTTAGGTTTTCTTTTTTAAATGTTTTAATATGGTTATCTATAGTTACAATAGTGATACTATTCTTGTTATTAATTCTAATCTCTCGAATGTTCATCTAACACTAATTTTAACTGTTTTTGTTCAGTCTGATACGTTTTAATACGTTCTCTAGCGACATCACAATAACCTTTACTAATGTCGATACCAATCCATGGTCTACCTAACATCTCAGCAGCTAAACACGTTGTACCACTTCCGTTAAATGGGTCCATAATCACATCTTCTTTATAAGATAGGATTTTAATTGCTCTATATGGTATATCTAATGAGAAAGTAGCCTTGGTTTTTTGTCTTGTATCCGCAAAATAATTCCACTGGCCAAATACTAAAGACATAAAATCTTTCTTATCTTTATCCTCATAGACTAATTTTTTTCTAAATTCCCCCTCTATTTTTTCATTAGGTACCATCTGAAACTCTCCTTTCCATTGGGGTGTTCCCTTTATATCTTTCTTATGTTTTTTCTTATACGCAAGTATTACACACTCCTTAGGGTTATATATGTATGGTGAAGATGGACTCATCCAACTTCCCCAAGCAGTTGTCTTTGAACGGTGAGGTGAGTCTTCCTCTAAATCAACAATACCAAAGAAACCAAATCCAATTTCCTTCATAATCATCCAAAACTCAGCAGAAAAATAAATTCTACCTCCTTTAGTTTGCCTATTTATTTCATAAGGAATATTTAAAGCCACGCGACCATCATCTTTAAGCACTCTATAGGTCTCTCTTAACCATTCTCTAGTAAATTTCCAATACTCGGATATTTCTTTATCGTCATCCCAACTATCATAGTCAATACCCACACCATAAGGTGGGCTAGTAACTACTAAATCTATTGATTTTTCATTCATTTCTGACATTAGTTTTCTTCCGTCACCTGAATATATTTTATTTTTTTCCATTTTTTAACAAGGTATTTCTTTTATAGTTAATAATTCATCTTTTAAGTTTTGTAAGGCCATTTGATACCCTAAATTTATAGATAATTGCATTAATAGAAAATCATTGGCACCATTATTTGCTTCAGTAAAAGATTCTAAATATTCTCTTGTTGGTGTAACCACAATTCCTCTATCGAGTTTAGTTAATTCTTGTTCGATGTAATCTAATGTTGTCTGATTCATAATTTAATTTTGGGTTTCTATTGTTTTAATTCTTCTATCTAAATACCATAAAGCTTTTTTCAAATCTTGAACAGGTGGGTTATCGTCTTTCTTACCACTTCTTATAATATATTTTAATACATTAAAAAGATACGCATCTTTATCTATTCCGGTTGCTTCAGCAATTTTAACGACTTCATACGGATTATCTTCACCCCCATAATGTTCAGGATGCGTTACTAGTTCTTTTTTATTCATCTACTTTTTATTTGACTTTAAGACATAATAACCCTTACCGTTCTCACTTTCAATAACAATATTATCATCAATTAATTTATCTAATAATACCTTAGTTTTTTCAATAGAGTCTTTTACTATGAAACTTGCAATATAGTTAATATGGATAGGTATTCTAAGTTTACCTTCGATTTTACTCATAATTGTTTTTGGTATATCATTCATAATTTTTTATATTTAATAATTAATTTTCCATTTATCGTAAGGTATCATACTGTGAGGATGTCTTTCGAAAAAAGTCTCATGTATGAAAGTATACTCATTTTCTTGCTTCTTATCAAGGTATGCTCCCCAAAATGATAGTGTCGAGTTAGATAAAATATGTCTATCACACATACTCATCATGTGAACCGCAATATAGGGGTCTTCATCAATATAAACAAATTTATGATTAGGGAAACCTAAAGTGTCTACGAAATTTTTGGCTAACTCTAAGTTATCTGAAAACACTAACACTTTATGGTCCTCCCCATACTCATTTAATATTTTACCAACCCACTCACCAGGTATTTTAGGTATATTAAAAAAGTTATCTTGTCTACCACCACCCATTCGTAAATGTAGTGAAATACTTTTATCAAATAATTCCCCATAATTATATTCAATATAATTGGTTATATTTTTATCTGGATTAAATAAATTTAAGATATAATCTCGTTGATGGTGCCAATATAATTTATTAAAAAAATAACCTTGAAATAGATATGGTGGTTTAACTTTTTGTTTTAAGTCATAATAAACACCTCCCTCACCCGTATCAATATCCCATCCAAGACTTTGGTCAAACCACCAATTAAAGGCATTAGGTCGACTATCGAACCAAGGAAGTTGAGGGTAAACATCTCCAAATGAGATATGTGGGTCTTTTAATAGGTGTCCACCCCATGGGTCAAAATGTATATTTCTACCATTTCGATTAAGGTGTACATTAAACTTAGAACTTTCTGATTGGTGTGTTGTCCAATAACCTATTAATGGGTCGTAACCCATTTCTTTAGCATAGACCATTAAGGTCGCTGCCTGGAACATCATATTACCTAAACCACCCGCTAATATAACCGATACAGTATTGTCGGTTACATTAACATCTTTAGGATTTTGTAGACTCATTAGTGACTATGGTTTATTTATTAATACCCATTTGTGACCAGAATCTAATTCAACACTTAATATAAATTCTTGGTCCCACATTTCAGGTTCAATTAATGATAAGAAATATTTTCCATCATTTCCATAATAAAGATAATAAATATGACCAATTATTGGCTCAAAAGAAAATTTAGATTCATAAACTATTTGATTTAATTTAACTTCATCAACTAAATTATTATACTCGTCAACCAATTCTTGATACTTCTTATTAAACTTAGTTTGTATTTTATTTACGCTACTTTGTTTATATGATGAAATATCTTCAATTTTAATAACGGGTGCCGAAACACTACTACCGTATGGTAAAATATTTGCGTGGTACTTTTGATTATTTTCGTCCCACACAATATGGTCTGGTTTCTTAATTTTAATATCCGTCAAAACTTTATGATTTTAACTCTTGAATTTTAATCGTTTGGAATATGTAATTCATAATTTTTCTCTTAGCGATAGATAATAATGAACCTTCTAATGGGAATTTATCCTCATACCTAACTCTAAATATTGGGAATGAACTTTCAATATTTAATAACATTTTATCTTGTTTAGAAGAATTAAAATGAGGTATTTTATTATAGTGTTGTTTAATTAATTTAACCATTTCATCTTTGTCAGTTACGTCAATAACATTTCCTTGGTATATTTGTTTTACGTCACATTTATTCTCATTCGTTGTTTTAGTTATCGTATTAATTCTATATTGATACACATGTAATTCTTCATCATAAACCAAATAAAAAAACCCTATACCTGGTTTAGGTTTGTCACTATTAAGACTATTAAAAACTATTTTTATAGTAACACTATCATATAGTAATGTCCATATAGATTTTCCAATCAAAAATAGGTCAGTTAATTTACTTTCAGAATACTTTATAATCTTTAATATCTCATCTTTAGTTTCTTCACCATAATTTAAATTATGGTATTTTAAGTCATCGATTAAAATTTCATCATCAATATCCTCAGGTTTTCGATTAAGCGTAATATATTTAGAGCGTTTTTTAATTGACCCAAGATTAGCTATATGTACCGATAACTCTTGAAAAGAAGGGTATAATTTAAAGTTATCAAAGTCTTTATCAACTTTGTTAATATAATCTAATAGAACATATTGTTTATGCTCTAAATCTATAGGTTCTTGTAAAATCCAATTTGTATCTAATCTCATATTCTCTTTAGTCTTTCTTTTTCCCAAGCATTGTAGTTGGGCCCAATCTTGTACCTAAAATAAGGCGAAGTATCGGCTCTGTAAAGACTAACGAGTCCAGCATCTTTCATTGAACTGAACATTGTTGATAGATATCCTGAAAATACTACTTGTTCAGGGTCTTTTTCTAAGACATTAAGTAAGAAGTCTCTCTTACTGGCTGGTTCACCTTCATTTGTTTGCTCAATTATATAATTTAAAAATTTAATATAAGAGTTGTCGGGATTTCTACTTTCAAATCGATAAGTTGACTGTGAGTTTATAGGGCTCCAAAATTTAAAACCTTCTTGATTACCTACACTTAACTCTTCATGTAATTCTTCAATAAAGAAATTAAATAAATCTCTAATAACTTTATAGTTGGTATGTATAGTATTTTTACTTAATAAATGGTCTATATCATGTGGGTCTGAATTTGAGTCAAGATACTCTACCATTTCATACGTAGGTCTTCTATCAATAATATTATGCTTTCGGGAGTTAAATATTATTTCATCACCGTTATCACTTGGCCTAATTGTAATCTCATCCACACCATATTTACCTAATGTTGTAAAGGAGTATCCATAATTACGATTTCCAATTATCTGAACTGGTTTATCGTAAAGTACGTATCTTCTTATTTTATTAAACTTAAAATTATTACTCCTTAAAAGATTGACTAACATAATTGATTGATTTTTACTTTTATCAATCTTATGATTTTCTTCAATATCTTTTTCAATCGACTTAAAAGCGGGATTTGTTTTCAAAAAACCTAAAAGATTATTATTAAAATTATCTTTAGCGTCAAAAAGAGCGTAGTTATCCTCCGCTACGTTATAATGAATAGCTATTTTATAATAATCATTATCTTTATTTATATTTTTATATATGAAGTAATATAAAGGACCTCTATCATTATATGCATTAAATGCGTTACCACCCACCTTTGCTGACGTACACCATTTGGTACCCTGACCATAATAACATGATGATTTTTGACTAAGTGGTTTAACTATTAAAACTTCAGAGTCCTCATATATCTTTGATGTATCCTCTTCTACTTTAGTTTTTTCTTCACTTTTTGTGTCACCGTAAACTTCAATAGTATCAATTAAGTCTTGGATGTTTTTATATTGGTTGATATCTTTATACTTTAGATTCTTTCCTACCTTATCGAACCTTTCAAGATTATCTACGGCTTGTTGTAATGGTATAATTGTATTACCAAAGTCATCAAAATTTCTTTTAAGTACCCAATTTACATATTTATAATTTGTTTTCTTATTGAATTCATGGTCTAAGAATTCCTCAACTGTTTTGCGTAACTCAGGGTTCTCATCAAAACGACTAAGAATATCTTCTCTTCTACCTTCTATTAAATTTAATAACTTCATTATTCTGTTCTAAAAACGTGATACCAAGTATCATTTATCATTACTTCGTTATCATCACCATCATAACTACTAAGAGAATTACCCACACCATCGCTATCAATTGCTGACTCAAATAATGCATCTGTATCGATATAGTCATCTATACTTAACATATGTTCTTCCATAGATTGAATTATATCATACATAGCGTCATCAACTCGACTATTAACCACATCCTCTATTTGTTCCACTGTTGGTTCACCTTCAGGGTCAGATTGGATATCAGTTATTTCACTATCTATTTCGTTGTATCTATCTTCAGCCAACTCTACCTCATCTTCATTATATACATCATCTTCATTTCGAGTTATCTCATCTAACTCTTCAGCCTCTTCTTTTAATTTGGCTATTTGAGACTCTTGTTCATCTGAAAGTGGTAAGTCATCTTCGTCAAAATATGACTCATAATTATTACTTACATCGTCATCAAACATATCATAAAAATATTCCCTAACTTGCTGTTCATCAATATGACTTTCAATAAACGATTTACTCCAACCCTCAGCTCCTGTGTCGTCCCATAAGTTTTGTTGATACTCTTTAGCCGCTTCATAAACTTCATCCCAAGTACCAACGGCAAATGTTATTCCTGTATCATCATTACCTACCCATTCAAATGTCGGTAAATTGTAATGACTATACTGTGACGGGATTAAATCATATATACCTTCACGTTCGTCTTCTTCTTCACCATCATCCTCAACAACTACGCCGTAGTTATCAACCATAACTTCAAATACCGCATTAGCATACAGACCTTCTTGGTCAGGTTCGCCCTCTAAATTCCATGAATCTTCTTCTTTTCTTTGGTCCGCAGCAATCCTTAACTGAGCAACTCTACGTCTTTCAGCCACTTTTCTTAATCTTTCTCTTTCTACTTTAGCCGCTTCTTTATCTTTAAAGATATTAATTTCTCTTTGGTAGTTAGTATTAATGTATTTATCAACGGCGCTTTGAATTTCGTCATACTCTGGCGTACCTAATATCCATCCAGAAGTAAAAGCTTTATCAGGAGCATCATAGAATGTTTTATCTCCGTCATATTTTTGTAATAAAGCTACTTTATAATATTTGTCATTACTTTTTGCCTTTTTATCTAAGATATAGAAAAGTTTACCCTCTACATTGTAGTTATCGAAATGTGAAGAACCATTCATAGAAGCGGTACACCATTTAGTACCTGCACCATAATAACAACTTGCCTTATGTGTTTGTGGAGTCACAACAGTGAAACGGTCATCCTCATAAACAATATTCGCGCCATCAACAGATTTAACTGTACGTCTAACTTTATTCTCATGATTATTAATCGCAGTTATTATTTCCTCTAAACTTTTAAATTGGTTGATATCTCTCGTCTCTAAAGCTTGTTGGTACTTAATAAATTTCTCAACCACTTTTTCGGCTTTACTCAAACTCTCTTCAAAGTTCTCATTAGGTATTACGTTACCTAAAAATATGAGGTATTTTTGATTAGGGGCTAATTGTCTAGAAAGACTAAAAACTTTCTTAAGTTGCTCATGAGAAAACTTATCTCTGAACATATTTAAAAAATCATCTTTTCTACTTTCGGATAAAACTTGACTAAGATTCATAATATTGTACTTTTAAGATAAATATAAATAAAAATAGATTATTACACAATTAACTGTTACTTATATTTATTAATATAAACTTTTTCAAAAAAATTATCAACTATGGGATGCGGATGTAAAAAAAACAAAAACACGGACACACAAAAACTAAAAACTAATACGGTTAAAAGTAATAACACACAAGCGGTTAAGGAGGCAATCAATAAAACGGTTGAGAAATATTACACTAAAAAATAATCACATAATTATTAGATATAATTACAAGGTGAGGTAAAACTCACCTTTTTTTATATTTATATGTAAACAACCTGCGATGAAAGAAAAAATTATTGAATTACTTAATGGTGGTCAATCAGAGCTCGAATCATTTATTACTCGTTATTTTAATGATGATAAGTATAATTTTTTAGAAGTGTTATCTAAACTTGGTCTATTAGATGAAGGAAGTAACGAAACTCTTTTAGAGTTATTTCCAATGTCATACTTAAAATACAAGTATCGTAATAACAAACTTAAGACCATAGATGAAATAGTTGGTCAATATAGTGACATTAAAAAAGTAGGCGATAAATATATTTTAATTCTCAATACTATGTCTGACCTTAGTATCTTTTTTAAAGATGATGATAATGGTCGAGATATGAGTTCATCTGAAATGGTTAAAAATATTTTAGGGGAAGATTGGTTTGAACCATTTAACGATGTTACTTCAAACCTATATACGGATGTTATTGAAGAGTTAACTGAAAAAAATAAATTCTTAGTCGCTAAATCATTATCTACTGATTTATCTGGTGAATTAATTTCACCCGAAACTGAGTTATTAGAGAATATTGCCAAGGACCAAGGTCATCCTGACTATGTCGATGTAAAAGACCCTCTTTTAGTTATGGATATCTTAGAAGAAGATGAGTCATCATCTAAAGTTTTATTAGATGAATCATCCGAAGTCGCAAGTAACCTATACAATTTACACCATAACTCCTATAATACCGCTTATGTTGATGAAAGATATAATGAAGTTATGTCTGAAATTAAACATTTATTAGAAATAGATAATTCAGGTGATTGGGTGAGTAAGGAAATTAAAAACAGCGAAGGAGTTAAAGTTATATATGATTACACTATAGACGTAACTAAGTTTATACCTTACCTATTTAGTTCAATTTTTAACGATGAATACCAAGACGATGATTATCGTAATGTATTTGAACACTGGGGTGACTTTGAAGACCTTACTAAAGAAATGATTAATGAGGATGTTATTGAAGGGTCATCTTTGGATAATAGGTATCATGATTATGCCGATTCCGATATGGTGAGAAAAAATCTTAATGATTTTATTGTTGATTACGTTTAAACGTATTCTCTAATTCAGTTAAACTAACCTCTTGAGTCTCCAAAATTGATTCTTGTTCTTTTATAGCTTCAAATAAAATTGATATCATTTCATCATATCTAACTCTATAACCATGTTCCTCATCACCATGTACTAGCTCAGGTAAAACTTCTTTTATTTCTTGAGCAATAACACCAATATCTTTTCTGCCACCTTCTTGTAATATTTCACCATTTATACCTTCTTTTCTCCATATAAATTCTACACCTCTTAAATTTAGAGCTTTATCTAATGGGGTATCAATCTTTTTAATATTAATCTTTAATCTTCTATCTGAAGAACTACCTATTGGTCCTGTTGGTCCTTGGTCACCTTGCGCACCTTGTGGTCCTTGTGAACCTTTTTTACCCTTTATTCCTTTTGCACCTGTTGAACCTTTAGCTCCAGCAGGCCCTTCCAGTCCTGGGATTCCTTTTAATCCTTTTGTACCTACTGGTCCTTGTGGACCTTTACGACCTTTAAAACCTTTATCCCCATCAGGTCCTAATGCTCCATCAAAACCAGCTGGCCCATTTAACCCTACTGGTCCTTGTGGTCCTCGTATTCCTTTTTTACCTTTTGTTCCTTGTGTTCCTTGTGTTCCTCTTACACCTGTAGGTCCTTGTGGTCCTCTTACTGTTGAAGTAATACCTTTATAACCTTTTAAACCTTTATCGGCTAGAGGTCCTTTAGGTCCTTGAATTCCTATCCCTCCTTGATTACCTCTCGAGCCAACATAACCTTTTTGACCTTTACGACCTTTATCCCCTTTAAATGCTGTGGGACCAGTGGGTCCTTGTGGACCAATTTGCCCTTTAATACCTGTAGGTCCTGATGGTGCTTGAGTACCAATTAATCCTTTATTTCCTTTGTCTGTACTAGTATTACCCGCTTGTCCTGTTGGTCCTACTGCACCATTAGTTGCTTTAAGTCCCTCAGCCCCTTGAGGTCCTCTACCAATTTGAATACCTTTAATACCTGTAGGTCCTGGGTCCAAACTATTTGGACCTGCTGGTCCTGCTGGTCCTGATGCGCCTTGAGATAAGATAGAACCTTTTGGACCTATAGGTCCTTGTGGTCCTTTTGGTCCTTTTACACCTTTTAGTCCTTTAACATTACCCACCGGTCCTTGCGGTCCTTTATCTCCCCCTGCACCTGTACTGGCTTTAGCCCCAACTACCCCTTGTGGTCCTCTACCAATTTGAACACCTTTAATACCTTGTGGTCCTCTATCACTACTATTGGGTCCTGTTGGCCCTGTTGGTCCTACTGCTCCAGTACCGGCTTTAGGTCCAACCACACCTTGTGGTCCTATACCAATTTGAATACCTTTAATACCTTGTGGACCTCTTTCAGTACTAGTATTACCTTTTGGACCTGTTGGTCCTGCTGCTCCGGTACTAGCTTTAGTTCCAACCACCCCTTGTGGTCCTTGAATACCTTGTGGTCCTTTTTCACCTTGTGGTCCTTTATCTGTACCATTATTACCTTGTGGTCCAGTTGGTCCTTTTGGTCCTTGGGTTGCTTTAAGTCCCTCAGCCCCTTGAGGTCCTCTACCAATTTGAATACCTTTAATACCTTTTGGACCTTTTGGTCCTTGGTCAGTACTTGTTGGGCCTTGGTCTCCTGATGTAGTGTTTGTAATCCCTTTTGGACCTTTTGGTCCTTGTGGTCCAGTTGGTCCTTTTGGTCCTATGTTAGGTCCTTGTGGGCCTTTTTGTCCTTTGTCTGTTGAAGTTGGACCTGTTGGTCCTCCCGACCCCGTCAATCCTTTCGGTCCTCCATCACCTATACCTCCTTGGGTTCCTTGTATTCCTCTTGGCCCCTTAGGTCCTTGTTCACCCTTATCTGTATTTGTTGGACCATTTGGTCCTTGTGGTCCCTTAAACCCTTTATCTGTTGTTGTTGACCCTACCGGTCCTTGTGGACCTTTTGGTCCTTTTATTGATAGTCCTTGTGGTCCTAAGGTACCTCTCAACCCCTTTGGTCCTACAGGTCCTTTAATACCTATTGGTCCCTTATCTGTTGAAGTTGGGCCTTTTAATGCAACCGGACCTGCAGGACCTATTGTACCTACTGCCCCTTTTGGGGATATGCCTTGTTCACCAGTTATACCTTTTAATCCTTTTGGTCCACCAATTCCTGTATCTCCTTGTTGTCCCTTATCCGTACTTGTAGGTCCTTGTGGTCCTTTATCTGCGGTGTCACCAATGAAACCTTTTTCATTTAAACCAATGGCCCCTTTTAAACCTTTTGGTCCTACAGACCCTTTAGGTCCTTGTATACCCTTAATACCTTTATCTGTCGATGTTTCCCCTATTAAACCTGTCGGCCCTTGCGGTCCTTTATCACCGACTGAGGCGGTAGATTGTGAACCTATTATCCCTTTAATCCCCTTTATACCAATTAAACCTTTTAATCCTTTAGTTCCTTTATCCGTACTTGTAGGTCCTTTTGGTCCTTGGTCTCCTCCTGAACCTAAACTACCTTTAGGTGAATCACCTATAACCCCTTTTAAACCTTTTAATCCTTTTGGTCCTACTGGTCCTTTTGGCCCGGTTGGTCCTTTTACTGATACGGGACCATCAGGTCCAATATCTCCTTGAGACGCGATTAAACCTTTTTCGCCCTGTATACCTATATTACCTTGTGTATTTTTAGGTCCTTTAATACCTGTAACACCCTTTAATCCTTTTAAACCTTTATCTCCTTTATCTGTAGATTGAGTACCTCTTGGTCCTGTCGGTCCTTGCGGTCCTTGAATACCTATAACCCCATCAGGTCCTATTTCTCCTTGTGGACCAGTTAAACCTTTTACCCCTTTTGAACCTATTGGTCCGGTATCTGTGTTTGGTCCGGTAGGTCCTTGTGGTCCTGTGTCACCGTCTGTAGCTCTAACACCTTTTCCTCCTTGTGGTCCTTGCGTACCAAGTACACCTCTAACACCTTTTAGTCCCTTAACTCCTTTAATCCCTTTCTCTCCCTTATCAGGTGATGTTGGTCCTTTTGGTCCTGTAGGTCCTTGGGGTGAGTCCCCTCCAATTTCGCCTTGTGGTCCTTGAGATGGTTTTAAACCCTTTAAACCTTTAATACCTTTTAAACCTATTGGTCCTTTTGTGCCTGTATCCGTAGATGTCGGACCTTTTGGACCTGTAGGTCCCTTTATACCTTGACTTCTATTTGATGGTTTATCACCTTTTAAACCTTTTGGTCCTACAGACCCTTTAGTCCCTTCACGACCTAAAAAACCTTTTTGACCTTTTTCAGAATCATTACCTGTTGGACCTTGTCCACCTGTTGGTCCTTGTGGTCCATCAACACCTTTTTCACCTTTTCGACCTTCTAATCCTTTGGCTCCGCTCTGTCCCTTAATCCCAGTATTACCTTTTGTACCTGTTGGTCCTTGTCCACCTTTTAATCCCTTATACCCTTTTAGGTTATGTGTATCACCAACCCAATCACCACTAGAATTAACAACCATAGTTGTCCCAACATATAATTCACTATTAACCACATTAACCTCACCCGGCAATAATAGAGGACTTGTACTATCAACTATTTTAAAGATATCTGTCGAAGATTTAAATATTAAATCTCCCGTAGTGTCTATCTCAATAGTATAGTCCACACCTGTACCACTAAAAATTATATGTGGATTAGTATTTAAAGTACTCCCAGTAGGGTATATTATTATATTAGCCATTAATCAATCTGTGTTCTTAACCAGTTTATTTGTTCTTCGATATCTTCAATAAATAGTTGGTGGGTCTTAATCGCTTCAATAATTAATGCGTTTAGTTTATAATATTTAATAGCTAAATAACCATCGTCCCTTTTATAAACTACCTCAGGAAATAATTCTCTAATTTCTTGAGCTACCATACCAATCGAATGTAATTGTTTTCTTTCTTTTAAGAAATCATAACCTGAATATTTTTCATTCCAATCATATTCAGTAACATTAATGTTAAGTAATGAATATAATGAATTAGAAATTGTTCTAATACCTGATTTCATTCTTTCATCTGAGAAACTGCAAGTTCCACATACTTTTAAACCACAACTACTTTTAGGTACACCACTGTGACTCCATGAATATAAATTCGTATTTGCGTGGTCTTGGTCCCATATAGTTATAGTTGTTGTTAAAGTACACTGAAGAGGAAGACCACTGGTATTACAGGTGGTACAGGCATTAGTATCATATAAAAAAGAAGAACTACTTAACGCCCCTGAAGTGTTCGAATAAAGTGTAACGGTAGTTCCAAGACCACAAGGAGTATTTCCAGTTCCAAGACAAGTATTACAGTTAACACCCTTTCCACTTGGTATGAGTATTGTATGTGCGTAACAAGTTGTTGCGGTAGGGCCTTTAGGTCCTTTTAAACCTTTTCTACCCTTTTTACCTGCACTACCTTGCTCTCCGCCTGGTCCTTGAATACCTTGACTACCAATTAAACCTTTTCGTCCTTTAGGTCCTTTTGTTCCTTGTGTTCCTTGCGGCCCATATTTACCTTTTGGTCCTTTTAGTCCTTGACCCCCGTCATTTCCTCGGGCACCTTTAAAACCTTTATCACCTGAGGGACCTATATTACCCGTCAACCCTTTATAACCTTTAACCGTTGAAGACGTTCCTTGAGAACCTAATTCACCTGTTGGTCCCCCAGACGAGCTTTGGTTACCTATTGGTCCTTTTGGTCCACCATTACCTTGTGGACCTTGACCCCCTCTTGGACCTTTAAGTCCTTTATAACCTTTATCTGTTGATGTTGGACCTGTTGGTCCTACAGATGAACTTTGAGACCCTGTTACTCCTCTTACACCAGCATTCCCATAAGGACCTTGTGGTCCTTTTAACCCTTTTGGTCCTTTTGATGTTGAATTTGGTCCTGTTGTACCTTTAGTTCCCTTATCTGTTGATGTTGGTCCTTTTGGTCCTGTAAAACCTTTATACCCGTCTGGTCCTTTTAATCCTTTAACTCCTTTATCAGCGGATGGACCTGTTGGTCCCTGAAGACCTGTTGGTCCTGTTGGACCTGTAGTAGTTCCTTGTGGTCCTTTAGGTCCTTTAGGTCCTTTAGGTCCTTTATATCCTTTATATCCTTTATCTGCGACTGAACCATTTGGTCCTTTTGGTCCTTTAAATCCTTTTACTGTTGAAGTAACTCCTTTTGTTCCTTGAGGACCTCGAACACCTTTTAATCCTTTAATACCTTTAAACCCTTTAAATGCGATTGGACCAGTATCTCCTTGAGGACCATTATCTCCCTGAGCGCCAGTAGTCGTTCCTTGTGGTCCTTTAGGACCTTTATACCCTTTTGGCCCTTTAATCCCTTTTAATCCTTTAAACGCGGCTGGGCCATTATCTCCTTGTGGACCATTATCTCCCTGAGCGCCAGTAGTCGTTCCTTGTGGTCCTTTAGGACCTTTAAGTCCTGTAACACCTTTTAATCCTTTTAATCCTTTAAACGCGGCTGGACCATTATCTCCTTGTGGACCTATTGGTCCTGATGATGGGGTTATAAGCCCTTTTGGTCCTTTTGGTCCAATATTCCCGTCTGTACCTTTTAGTCCTTTTAATCCTTTAAATGCGATTGGACCTGTTGGTCCCTGAAGACCTGTTGGTCCTGTTGGACCTGTAGTAGTTCCTTGTGGTCCTAAATCACCTAATATCCCTTTTCTACCTTTTAAACCTTTAGAACCTTTTAATCCATCCGTAGCCCTTAAACCTTTTGGTCCTTCTAATCCTTTATAACCTTTAGTTGTAGAATTATTACCTACGTCACCTTGTGGTCCCTTAAACCCTTTTACACCTTTAAAACCTTTATCTCCGTCAGTCGCACGAATACCTTTAACTCCTTTTGTACCTGTTGGTCCCGATAACGTACTAATTAATCCTTTATCACCTATTACTCCCTTCAGACCTTTAATCCCTTTTGGTCCTTCTAATCCTTTCTTACCTTTAAACCCTTTAAACCCTACAGCCCCTTTTAATCCTTTTAACCCTTTAGTACTATCGGGTCCGATAGGTCCTTGGTCACCTGAAGGAGCAATTAAACCTTTTGGTCCCTGTACACCTTTAATACCCTTATAACCTTTAAGACCTTTTTCACCTTTAAAACCTTTAAGTCCTTTATTACCTGTAGGTCCTTGGTCACCATCAGTACCTATCGGACCCTTTGGGCCTTGTGTAGCTATTAGACCTTTATCGCCTCCAGGTCCTTTTACGCCTTTGAGTCCCTTAAGACCTTTAAGTCCTTTATTACCCTTATTTCCTTGTGGACCTCGTTGACCCTTTTCTCCACGGTCACCAGGTAATGTTAACATCGCCTCATAGTTCTGTAAAACTTGTTCGGCGGTAAATGCTGTAGTATATTGAATTAACCTTCGTATTCTACCATTAAAGTTAGGGTTGTATGCCGATGATTCACCAATTCTAGTCCAATCAAAATCAGCGACTAATGAAGTAACTGCAGGTCCACAATTATCATTACCGTAACTTGGGGTTTCTCCTATATATCCACCATCAATATAGTGATAAGCACTACTACTATTAAAAACTATAGTATATTGGTACCATTGTGAGTTATTAAAAGTAAACCCGGGCGAATTAAAATAATTGCAGTTAGATGCTGTCTCACTATAAAAAGAACCCGTTCTCACTTCTACCATATTAGTATAATTGGTACCCCATAATAAAGTACTATTACTGATGTCTTTATATAATTCTATACATATCGTTGATGAACTACGACTCATAGTGGATTGAGAACTTAATTGTACGTAAGAGCCTTCAACACCGTCAAAATCCATGTAGTTAGTGTCATTAAAGTTAACTCCACCCACTAATGTTGCGTCATTGTTACTTGATGACAAGTCAAACCACGATGTTCCACTTCCGGAATAACTTAACGGGTCTGTAGCATCTAAATGTAAGTTCCTATTGGCAGTTATTAATGTAGCTGTTGGTGTAGAACCTTGCGGTCCCTTCAAACCATCAATACCTTTTGGCCCTATTGGTCCTTGTACTCCTTTTATACCTTTAATACCCTTGTCGGCCCCTTCCCCATCTGCTGAAATTGGTCCTTTTGGTCCTTGGTCGGCAACGCTTCCTTGTGGTCCTTGATTACCTAATAAACCTTTTTTACCTTTTAACCCCTTTAATCCTTTATCACCTTTATTACCAATATCTCCAGTGTCTGCGATAGGACCTTTTGGTCCTTGGCTACCTTGTGACGCAATTAAACCTTTAAGTCCCTTTACTCCGATAATCCCTTTACTACCTATCTGACCTTTAAGTCCTTTACTACCTTTATCTGTAGACGTTATACCTCTATTACCTACTGGTCCTTTGTCTCCTCCTGAACCTAAGGTACCTTTAGGTGAGTCACCAATTAAACCGTTACTCCCTCTAAACCCTTTAGGTCCAACAACTCCAATCTGTCCTTTTGGTCCTTTTAAATCACCTATAGGTCCGTCTACACCAACAGAACCCTTTGGACCTACATCACCTTTTAATCCGTCATCCGTATCAAGACCTTTAGACCCTTTAGGTCCTTTTAATCCTTTTAATCCTTTTATACCTTTAATACCTTTATCATCACTAGTAAGCCCTTTGAGTCCTTCATCTCCCAAGTCACCTTTTAACCCATCAGTCCCTTGACTAGCTTGTGGACCTAATAACCCTTTTGGTCCTTTAATACCTACAGTGCCTTTGAGTCCAACTTCTCCTTTATTAGTCCCTACAGGACCTTGGCTCCCTTTACTGGCAACAAGACCAGTAGGTCCATTGACTGAAATACCAATTAACCCCTTTAACCCTTTTAAACCTTTTAAACCTTTTAAACCTTTTGGTCCAACAGAACCCTTTTGTGAATCAGGGCCCGGTAGACCTGCATCTCCTGTTGATGCTCGTAACCCCTTTATACCTGTTGTCCCTTGTGTTCCTTGTGGACCTTTTTTACCCTTAGTACCCTTAAGACCCTTAAATCCTTTATCTCCAACAATACCTTTATCGTCACCGAAATTACCTTTTAACCCTTGTTCACCACGTATACCTTGTGTACCCTGACTACCCTGTACACCTTTATTACCTAATAACCCCTTTAAACCTTTATCTCCGTTAGTTCCAGGTAAATTTACAGGGTAACCTTTCCAATTACCTAAATTATCAATTAATTCGTTACCATTTCCCATTTGTACCGAATCGGAAGGCATGAACTTCATGTTGTCAAGCTCTAAGTTTGAACTTATTTTAAAGTCATTACCTAAATGAGTGTTAAAATTTAATTCACCGCCACTATAATCAATACTAATCTTAGTACTACTAGCACCTGAAAAATTTATAGTCCCCCCTGTTGGGTTTATTTTAATATCTTTACCCATTTAAAATTTCTGATTTTAATAAGTTAATTCTGAGTTTTATTTTATCTATACGTGTATTTTGTTCCTGTAAAGAACCAATACCAATAGACACTAGTTTGCCGTACTCAAGTTTTAGGTAACCACTTTCACTAGTAAATACTACTTCAGGTATTACTTCTCTAATATCTTGAGCAATAAATCCAATATCGTTACCTATTCCACCATCAAACTTAGTAACATCACCTTTCCATGTAAACTTAACCCCATTAATTAATTTTAATTTACTTAAATTACCTTTAAGTGTTTTAATATTATTTTTTAATCTCTTATCCGATGCCGGTCCTTGTGGACCTTGTGGACCTTGTAGACCTTGTGGGCCGATTAAACCAATTGGACCTGTTGGACCACCTAAACCTCCTCCACCATTTGAACCTTGTACACCTTGTGGTCCTGTTTTACCTATTGGTCCTATACTTCCAGCTGTACCTTGGGTACCTTTTGGCCCTATTGGTCCTCCCCCACCAGTTAGTCCTTGTGGACCTCGTGGACCTTTAGTGGTTGAATTAGTTCCTTGTGGTCCTTGTAGACCTCTGTCAGTACTTGTGGGTCCTGTTTGCCCTTTTAAACCTTTTAAACCTTTTTCCGTTCCTTGTGGTCCCTTATACCCTTTAACCGTTGAATTATTTCCGGTTGGTCCTTGATATCCTTGTTGACCACTACTACCTTGTGGTCCTTTAATTCCTTTAAGTCCTTTAAATCCTTTTACTGTTGAAGTTGGCCCTTTAGGTCCTGTAGGTCCAGTATCTCCGATACCACCTCCAGCAGATTGAGGTCCAATTAAACCTTGTGGTCCAACTGCTCCTTGTGGACCTAAAACACCTCTAAGACCTTTAAGTCCTTTATCTCCTACTCCCGCAATTAAACCTCTCACACCTTGTGTACCTATAGTTCCTCGTGTCCCCTTTTTACCTTTAATCCCTTTAAGTCCTTTAAGTCCTTTAGTTGAGTTAGTTGGACCTTGTGGTCCTTTTACTGTTGAAGTTGCACCTATTACCCCTTGTGGTCCTCGAAAACCTTTTAATCCTTTTGGTCCATCAACTCCTTGTGGTCCTTGTGGTCCTCTTTCACTACTAGTTGGACCTGTTGGCCCCATTAATGTTGAAGCTGACCCTTGTGAACCTATTACTCCTTGAGTACCTTGATTACCTTTTGGTCCTTTTACTCCTTTAAGACCCTTAATACCTTTAGTTGAGTTAGTTGGTCCTATAAAACCTTTTACTGTGGAAGCGACCCCTCTTGCACCTTGTGGACCTAATGACCCTTGATTACCTTTTGGTCCTTTTACTCCTTTAAGACCCTTAATACCTTTAGTTGAGTTAGTTGGTCCTATAAAACCTTTTACTGTTGAGGTATTACCAATACTTCCTTGTGGACCTAATGACCCTTGATTACCTTTTGGTCCTTTTACTCCTTTAAGACCCTTAATACCTTTGATAGTTCCAGTAATACCTTTTTGTCCTTTTACTGTTGAAGTAGTACCTTTTGGTCCTTGTTGTCCTCCTGTTCCTTGTGTCCCCTTTTTACCTTTAATCCCTTTAAGTCCTTTAAGTCCTTTAGTTGAGTTAGTTGGGCCTTGTGGTCCTTTAAGACCTTTTTGAGCTTGGTTACCCAATCCACCTTGTGGACCTTTTTGTCCTTTATCGGTAGATTGTGGCCCAATTAAACCTTGGTCACCAGTTAAACCTCTTACATTATTACTTAAACCTGTTGGTCCTTTGGCTGCTTGTACACCTATACCCCCTTGTGAACCTCTTTGACCTTTATCTAAAGATGTTCCTCCTTGCGGTCCTTTTATACCCTTTAACCCTTTTAAGTCACCTTGTGGGCCTCTTTGACCTTTAGATGAGGATATTCCAGTGTTACCTATCGACCCTTTTGGTCCTGTTTCACCTATTGGACCTTGTGCTCCCTTTAAACCTACAGGTCCCGCACCAGTATAAAACAGACCCTTTAATCCTTTTAAACCTTTAGGTCCCTTATCTGTTGATGTTGGACCTTGATTAGTCCCATCACCTTGTGGTCCCTGATTTCCTCGTATACCATTACTTGATTGAGGACCATTAGGTCCTTGTGGTCCTTTAAGACCTTTAATACCTTTAATACCTTGAGTACCTTTATTTCCGATGTCACTACTAGTTACTCCACGTCCACCTTTATTACCTACGATAGCTTGGTTACCTATATTACCTATAGAACCCTGAACATTTTTCGGCCCTTTTGGTCCAATAACTCCTTTATTACCTTTTGGTCCTTTAGGCCCAATTGGACCACTTAAACCTTTTAAACCTGTTGGTCCTTGTGGGGCAATAAGACCTTTTTGACCTTTTTGACCATCACCACCTTCAATCCCTTTAACTCCTTTTTTACCTTTAACTCCTTTAAGTCCTTTATCTCCAATGTCATCACCTTTAGGTCCGATAGGTCCTATTAGTCCTTGAGTAGCAATATTACCTTGTAGTCCTTGTATCCCTCTACCTGGTTTAGGTCCTTTTAAACCTTTAACCCCTTTTAATCCTTTATTACCTATAGGTCCCACATCTACTGATGTTGCTCCTTGAATTCCTTGACTACCTTGGGTCCCTTGAGTACTCGGATTCGGCTGATTACCTTGAAACCCTTTTGGTCCTTTTGTCCCTTCTACTCCTTTTAATCCTTTATTTCCTTTATTTCCTTCAACACCTTTAGTCCCTAAAGGTCCTTGTGGTCCTTTGTCTCCTGAAGTAGCGATTAACCCTTTTGGTCCGTCAACTCCTTTTACCCCTTTTACCCCTTTTACTCCCTTTATACCTATAATACCTTTTAAACCTTTTAAACCCGTAGGTCCTTTTGGCCCTTGTGGGCCTATTGGTCCTTTTGATGATGTTAGACCTATTGGTCCTTGTGGTCCATCTATACCTTTAGGTCCTTTTAGTCCTTGTGGTCCTTTCACTCCTTTAAGACCCTTATACCCAATAACCCCATCTTCAGAAACTGGCCCTTGTTGTCCAATTATTCCTTTTTGACCTTCTAACCCTTTAATACCTTTGACTCCTTTTGGTCCTTGTGGGCCTTTAAGTCCCTTACTACCTTTATCACCAACAATACCTTTATCAGAGTCATCACCTTGTATACCAATCAGACCTGTTTGTGCTATACCACCTATAACACCTTTTAAACCAACCTCACCTTTTAAACCTGTTGAACCTGTAGGTCCACGATTACCTTTATCTCCTGATGTTGGTCCTTGTAAACCTTTTAATCCTTTATCACCATCCTCACCAACTATGGATGTACCGATAGGTCCAAGTGTTCCTCGACCACCTTGTACACCTTTAGCTCCTTTTGAACCTTGTAAACCTACGGCACCTTGTAGACCTATAGGTCCACCACCACCAGTTATACCTTGCTCACCCTTATTGGCACTACCACCTGTGGGTCCAATATTACCTTTAAGACCTACGACACTTCCTTTCCACCCTCCAGTATCAGTAATAGTACTAACACCATTAAATGACATATCATTACTCAAACGAATCGAACCTTTTATATTTGTTCTATCCTCACCAATAACTACTAAATTACCACCGTGAGTTTGACCTGAAAATTCTAAAGTACCATCATTATTAACATTCAACGAAATAATGTCACCACTAGTGTTTTCAAAAATTATATAAGGTAGTGTCGTACCTGTCGGTTGTGGTACAATTTTAATGTCTTTAGCCATTCGTCTAATTAAAAAGATTTATCTTACTTTATAAATACTCACAAAAAAGTTTATTAACGGTTTTAAATACCTATTTGTATTTATCATTCAACTTTTTTTTCATATAATACAATTAATAAATATTTTAAAGTCGTACAATATGTCAAACTATATAATTGAAACTTATTCAAGAGGTGAAAATCTTGCAAATTTATTAGTAAATAAAGTAATTACTGAGATAGATAAGGAAACAAAAAACCATAAAACAAACATACAACTAATCAATAACGGTAACTTTATCGTGGTTAGAGGTAATACCACTCATAAAACACCTATAAATTTATCTAAATTATTTATTTCATATTATGAAAAATTATTTAGTAGAAAAATAAACTTAAATGTTATTGACCTAGTTGAGTATGGTCAAAATATTTCTGAGGAACCAATTTATTTTAAAAAAACATTTAATAAAAATAATTTTATCGAGTCAATAAAAAAACAAACCTACGAAGATACTTTGGATGGTAAGGACTATAGATTTACCGCGTGTACAAATCTAAATCTTATTTTAACTAAGAATGACTTTAATAAGGAAACGGTAGGTGATGTTTTAGAAAATTTTAAAGATTATGTTATTATCAAAAATAATAATCTTATTGAAACATTTCAATCATCTCAACATTATGGTAAAAATTTAAAAAGTAGTAAAATTTTTGAGTCGTACTTTAATTATATTGTTTATAATATTTTTGAAAGAGGATTGTGTAGTGATTTAACTGTTGAGTTCTTTAGTGAGTCCGAATTCGATTTAATTAGTTGGGAGAATTTAACTATTAAAGTAACATCGAATACTTTAATTACTAGCACCGAATGGTTAGAGTCGTTAATATTAGATTTATTTACATTTAACCCTAATGATATTATTAGTCGATGGGATTTAAATGAGTATAATTTCGAAGAAGAAATTATTAGTACTCACAACGTTTGGAAAATAAAAGATAAGGTTGGTGAAATGATACTATTTTAAGTATTGTTTCACTTTCACCATCGCCTCATTAATATCTTCGAAGTCATCATCAGGAACCATTAAAACAACATCTGATGTTTCATTTTTTTCGTTAACCGATAATAACATAAAGGCAGGTATAAATTCATTACCTGTCGCTTCAACAAATAAATCATACTCTTTTTTATATTTATCAATATCTCTACCAATAAATTTAATTTTTGATTTTTTTAAACTTTCTTTCATGTCATCACAATGTGAACATCCTTTCATTGTGTAAAGTATTACTTTTTTCATTTTAATATTATTACATCATTTATTAAATTAAGTTAACCATTTCCATAATTTGACTTTCTGGTACCATACCAACTTTAGTAGTAACACTTTTACCATCTTTAAATGCTATTAAAAAAGGTATTGACTTAACATTTAATGAAGCAGCCATTTCATTGTCCGACTCAATATTAAATTTATATATACTAACTTCATGATTTTCACTAACTAATTTATCACTAACTTTTTCAATAACTTTTCCTAACACCCTACATGGTCCACACCAATCCGCGTACATATCAACAATAAATTTTTCACCACTGTTAATTTTTTCTTTTAATTCTTTAGAATCTAATACTCTCATTTTATATTGTTTTAAATTTTTTATAACTTTGTAAGAAAAATATCATACTATCAGACGAACTTTCTTCACATATAGTATAGAACTTATAAGTATTCTCATCTTTTCGTTTAATAAAATATAAATAACTTAATGTGTCATTAAATTTAATAAGTCCCTCATTTAAAGATACATTAAACCCATCAAATTTCTTATGTGACCACACTAAACTATTATTCTCCAATAACCTTTTTAATGATTCTTCACTGTAGAAGTCAGTTTCAATAACTGTTGATAAAGTGTGAGCTCCTTTACCTATTAAGGTGTTAACATGGGTTAACACTTCTTTAGGTAAAAGATACTCTTCTTTATTTTTTAAGTGATTTTTTTCCATTACTCAGTATCTCTTTCTAATGGTTCAGTCAGAATCATTTCTTTAACCTCATCACTTACTTTTACGTTACTATACATATTGTGTAAGGTCTTATGTAACTCTTCCGCATGAATAATAGATTCATTAATAATATCAATTATTCGATAAGGGTCCGCATTTGATGCGGGTCTTCTATCTTCAACATATCCTTTCCATTCTTTTTCAGTTGATATTGGGACTCTAATAGACGCCCCTCGGTCAGATACTCCCCAACTAAACTTATGTATTGATTGTGTTTCATGTTCACCTGTTAATCTCATATCATTAGATGAACCATAACACTTAATATGTTCCATATGTCTTGATTCAAATATTTTAAAGATTGAATCAAAGTAAGTTTTTCCACCTTCTTCTCTCATTTTTGTATTTGAGAAGTTACAGTGTAGTCCCGAACCATTCCAATCGCCAGTAACCGGTTTAGGGTGATACTCAATATTAAATCCATAGTCCTCAGACATTTGATTTAATATGTACCTTGAAACCCATAAGTCATCACCTGACTTTAATTTACCTTTTCCGAGTACTTGATATTCCCATTGACCTAACATTACCTCAGCATTTGTACCCGTAATTTCGATACCTGCCATAATACAGTTTTCCATATGTTGTTCAACAAAAAGTCTACCGTTAACCTGACTATTACCAACACCACAATAGTATTTACCTTGTGGTTCAGGGAAACCATCTTTAGGGAAACCAATCGGTTTTCCTTCTTTCATAATTGTATATTCTTGTTCAAATCCAAACCATAAATCAGTTTCATCATCACCACCTAGTAAAGCTCTAGTGTTTGAATCGTGTGGTAAACCATCAGTATTAAGTACCTCACAAAAGACAAGATAAGAATCCAACATACCTTTATTAAGTGGGTTAGGGTATAACCTAACAGGATTTAAAGTACAGTCTGAAAAGTTACCTTCCGCTTGTTTAGTCGATGAACCGTCAAAACCCCATTGAGGACAATCATTTAATGATACTCCATGTAATTTCTTACCTTTTACTTCATGTAATTTAGCGTCAACTACTTTTACCTTGCTTCTTAAGTTTGGTTCGGGACTATACCCGTCCAACCATATATATTCTAACTTTATTTTCATATTATTCTGTTTCTGTTAATTCATCGATTGGTTCGCCGTCACTGATAACTAATTCGTGACATAATTTAAGTAGCGATTGTTGGTTATCATACAAGCTCTCATAGAATTCTTCAGATGTCTCATCATACTTCTCATCATCCCAATCCATATCATCAAGTGGGTTTTCAATATCGTTATCTTCTTCCTCCCATATACAAGGAATACCATCCCTATCTTTTTTGATTACAATCGCACCAATTGGTTCGTATGTCTCGTCCTCGTAAGTTACTTCGACCTCAACATCCTCATCTAATACAAAACATAAATTATAAAGATGAATAAAGAATTCTTTAGGTGGGTACCATGCGGATTCGATAGAGAACTCACCATCACCTGACACATCATACAGTCTTACCCATTTAGAACCTAAGTTATCTGATGACCAACTATTCATTACTCCACCATTTTCACCTAACTCAACATTCTCATAGAACGCCTTTGAAAATGCCGGAATTGACTCATTTCCATCTTCAACATATACATCTATCTTATCGACTAATGAGTCGACAAGTTTAATTACCTCATCGTTTCCTTTAATGGAAACCATACTTTTTAAAATATTTGCCATATCTTTATTTTTATTCGTCTTCTATTAATTCAGGCCACTCGGTGTCCTCTAATACTTTATCATTTACCAAATCAAAATCATCTACCACCTCTTCATGAACTTCATCTTGTAGGCCATCATTGCCACTTTTCCATCTCTTAACTTGGTCCTCTGTTAATTCTTCTGTGTCTTCCCAACGAACTGTCGTGATAATCACTTTTCTTCTTAGTTTTGCCATATCTTATTTATTAATATTCGTTTTCTCCGTAAGCTAATGGTTGGAAACCACCTGTCTTTGTCCACTCCTCATTTGGTACACCTACTTGAATAGATGTGTCCTCACCTTTATTACGTGAATCAAAGAACTCATTTTCAACATAAGCTTCTTCCATACCCAACACATATAAGTCATCCTCACCATAAACTTCTTTATTATGTTCATTACCTAAAAAATCATATTCATTCCACACTTCGTTTTGTAGATAGTTTACCAATTCTTGTTCTGAATCACCTTTATATGGTGGTTCACATTTTCTTAATGCTTCTACATTAACCTCAATCGGGTTACTTGCAGATGAGATTGTCCAACTCTCTATTTTACGGACGTAAATTTTTTCTGACATATTTTTATTTATTAATTTAGATTTAATTTAACTCACTAAATTATAAGCATAAAAAAAGAGGTAGTCAACCTACCTCTTATACTTTATTTACGTTAAAACGGTAAATCAATATTTGTTATCTCATCCATTTCATTATCATTATCCCAAATAAGTATAACACCATCATACAAAGACTTTCGTTTTAAGATATAACCACTTCGATACACCTTGGTTAGTTCTGGCGTCTGTAATATTTTACTACGATATAGTGAACTAACTTTACCGTCTAAAATCTCTAAAGGAGTTTCCCACATATCCGATAATTGACTATTTTTACTACCCATTGATTGGACCCGTTTTACTGTATCACCAATAAATCGATACTCTAATGTTGCCCTTATTTTACTTTCCTTATCCCCAACCCTTAGTGATATAATAATATTGTTTGGAAATTCGATATACGTTCTAACACAATTTTTTTGAGTTTGAGACTCTTCATTATATTCTTCACTAGTGAATAATACATTGGGGTAATATTCAATCCCCACTAAATCGGTTATAGCTTCACTAACGTTATTTTTAAAATCCTTCCCATAAAATCTAGTTATTTCACCCTTTTTATATGATTGTAATAGTTCCGACAAATCATAATGCTCGTCAGTAAACTCTTCAGGTGTCTTAAACTTAATTTTAAACGGATGTTTATATTTATTTTCTAACTCAGTAATCATTTTAAGATGGTCAATAATTATATGTAATTTAACACCCATATTTGTTATGGTCACAATCCTCCGTTTATCCTGATTACTTATGTTAAAATTAACATTATCAGTTGGTATTTTAAATTCATTTGAAAAGTACATATCACTTTTGGTAAAAACCCCGTCATTTAAGTTATTAAAATAATTTACACCTAATAAATTATATAACTGTACTAAAGTAATAAAATCTAAATTATGTCCTTCATTTAATATTTTTCGGATTTTTTTACCCCCTAAATTATTTACAGACATAAATAATGACACAACATTAATATGTTTTTTTAATAATTTTTTAGTTATAGATAAATTAGAATATTCTCTATGGTTGTTAGGATACTTAAACCCATTCGCCTCTAAATATAATTGGTGGAATTTATGTTCTAATTCTTTTCCGTTGATTTTTAATTTAATACCACTTTTATCAATTATGACATTTAAAAACATACTTAGTATGTCATTAGAGAAGTCTCCGTAGTCCAATTTTAATGAATTATTATTTTTAATTCCATCCATTAACGATGCGTCTCTAAGGTTTCTTCTAATTTCTAAATTCAAAGAACTAAAGGGATGGTTATGGAAATCATTAACCCTAATCCTCTTACCTAAAATCATCTTATTTTTTTTACGAATATTACCCGTATAAAAATTCTTACTTTTTAAATTATAAGTTATGAATGTTAAACTTTTTCTAACCCTAAAGAATCTTGAACCTACCCTTCGGTTTCTAAATGTCGTATATAGTTTACATGAAATCTTATCACCATATTCTTCAACAACAATAATGGTTTTTTCCGCGTCGAGACCAACTCCTATATTAGCGTAGTTTTTTGTGAAATTTTCTTCATTAATATTAGTTTGACCAATTTCTTCCCAATACCCATATTTGTGGTACAATAGATGTTTTTGATATAAACCATCTTTAATGGAGGTAAGAGCATTATTAGTATTTTTATATTCAACAAGGGTAAACTTATCTAATACTTTTTTATAATGCGTAGTCTTTTCATCCATAGACGTAAAGGTAGTTGAAATAAAATAATAAAAAAAGAGAATTTAGATTATTCCACCATAGTAATTAGTGTTAGACATTTGGGTCCTATGACCATAAGTTTTTAAGTTATTACTTAGTAAAATATCCCAATCACCATCTTCATAGTCTTTACTACCTAAATAAAGTGAACTAACACAGAAAGGTATTAAATCATTTTGGATTATATGTATACCAAATGTGTTCTCCACGTCCCACACCCCACTCTTACTGTAAGACCTATACAAATCTTTTTCTTTAGAATTAAAATTAACCCAGTCACTCCCTTCTTTATGAATCATAGGTGTTATAATACCTTGACACTCGGTAAGTAATAATTGTATAGATTTAATATTCCTAAAGATATGATTAGATTCCATCATAATAACATAGTCTGTTTTATTATATGAATTTATAAGGAAGTTTTTTCTTGATGTTATTTTTCCATCGTTATGCTTAGTAATTTTAAAATCTTTAAATAATTTGGAATATTTTTTACTAAACATATTAACTTTGTAAGTATGTCTAGTATCACTATAAGTAATATGAAGTATAGTGTTTTTCTTAGGATAATTTAAAAACCTAATATGGTCAAAAGTCTGATTGATATCCGGTACTTTCTCATCTAAGAATAAACCAATGGTAATATCATATGTTGTTTTTATAATATTAATATTAGATTTATCTTCATCTACTTTTAACGAATTAAAATTCAATGGTTTTTTGAATAATTTTTTATAATAATTATTCAACTCATTTTTAACTATCGGACCTCCATTAGCGTGTAATATTAATGGGAACTGTTTGGTTACCTTATTAAAGGTTTTACCACTAATAAATGTTAAATCATCTAAAGATTCGTTCATTGTTTGAAACAAAAATTGATTATAATCTAAAATCATATTTTTATCTCCTTTTAAGTCTTCGAAGTATCTTTCAGTATAATATAATTGGTCATCATACTCATTACTCACCTCAACCTCATTAATTAACTTTGAGATGTGGTCACCATATCCAATAAACCCACCTGAGTTTAAAAACTTATATTCTGTTGGTGAGTTTGGGTATTTTTCTTTTAATGTGTCATCAGGCCAACATGTTTTTTCAGCGGAGAATACCATTGGTGAATTCATTTCTCTAAATCTCCTAACAATTTCTTTTGGGTCCCCATTAAAAATCACATCATATGAGTCAGTAAAAAGTATAATGTGATTACCTAAGTCAGGATAATCTTGTAATTCTTTTTTAAGTAAGTTAATTTTTTGTGAGCCACCTGGATTTAGTAATACTCCATTCTTAGCCTCACCACCTGTCCATTCTTGACCTAAACCTAAAATCTTATAAGGTATATTATGGTAATGACATGATTCTCTAAACCTTTCTAACTCTTCATTATTTTCTGTAGCAACAGTAATAACCATAAATCTATCAATACCATCACTATAATTGTTATCCCTAAAATACACAGACTATCTAATTAATTGTTTATATAATAGAAAGTAAATCATATGAAAAATAAATAAAGTCTACACCACCTATTCTTAGTTTAAACAAATAAGACCAAACGGTGTTTTTTGAAAAATGTCTATAGATATATCCGATTTATTTACATCATTAACTTTATTTATTTCTAAAATAATATTAATCATTTGTTTTTGAGTTAGTTGTAACTCATCACTTTCCTTTGAATTTTCAATAATTTTATTATAGACCGCATTAAAAAAATCAGTACCTGAGGCCTTCCCAATTAAATTATTTAATTCTTGAGGGTTTTCTTTAAAGAATGTTTTAAACTTTGAAAAATATATGTCGATATCAACGTTAGTCATTTTAAATTTTTTTTAATTTAAGGAAACCGAATCATTTTTGATTCGTCTTTTAGTTTAGTATCAGTCTTTTCTATAAAATTAAATAAAATTGTTAACTATTTCAATAGATTATTTAAAAACTTTGATGTTTTGTTTTTCAATCATTTCTTGTAACTCTTCCGGTATAACAATATTTGGGTTAGAACCCGATAATGTTATTACCGCTAAATTTTTCATCTTATAGTCATTACCAACTTTTTCCGCCATCTCCTTTGGTAGGGATTTTAAATCTTTATTATTCGGTAATGATAAGAACATAAGGTCCTTAAGATTAGAAATTTCTTTTGGTAACTCAGATAAAATTCCGTCAAGGTGTAATGCGTACATTTTATCAAATCTACCAATACTTGGTGGTATCTTTATAACTAAATTAGTGTCCGCTTTGTCACCATATCTATTTCCACTAGTTTTAATAAAGTCTAATCTACCTAAATTATTAGGTAGGTCATCGAAAAACTTATCAAAACCATATAAAGCAATAAATTTAGATGCGGCATCTCTAGGGTATTCAACTGAAATTTCTGTTCCATCCGCATTAGATAGTCCCTTCATAAATTCAGGTTTAAAAAATTCTCTTAAACCTTCTTCTTCACCCAATAAAAACTCAACTAAATTAATTTGTCTATCACTAACATCCATAAATTGATTACTAGGAAAATGGAATTGGTATCTATGTTTTGGTAAACCAGAGACTTCACCAACTTCGGTATCAGTCTTATCAACTAAAACATATAATGGACCTTGTTTGATATACGTATTAAAATAAGATAATCCAGGTGCTGATGTACACCAACGAGTTTCCTTGTTTTGTCCACCATAAAAACATGCCGCTTCTTTACCTAAGTCACCTTGGTCCTCAAGCATGTAGACATCATATTTACTACCGTTATACACTTTTTTAGCTCCTGGATGGACATCCATCTCTTTTCTCTCGGATTTAGTTGTTGTAGCCTTTTCTAAGCTAAAATCTTTAACTGTATTAAATAATGTATCTATGGTTAAATTATTAATATCTCTTAATTCAGTATCTATTTGATTTTTAAATCTATCAAATTTTTGGAGGTCTTCAGTTGTTTTATATAAATCTTCAAAGAATAAATCAAATTTCTCTTTTAATTCTTTTTTAAATTGTGGTGTACCATATTGAGCATCAACCTTAGGTTCAATCTGTAAAAATTGTTTAAGTACCCAATTCACATATTTACCCGCTTTTTTAATATTATCACCGTCTCTACGAGTTGTTGGGTCAGCTAATACAATTTTATTTAATTGCTCAATTGACATTTTGGCTGGTTTAACCTTCTCTCCCTTTTTCTTGGGTTGGGTATACGTCTTCTTCAGAATCTCATATCGACCCTGTTCTACTATCATTTTTTTGATTATGTGATTAAACTTCATATTACTATTCGTTTTCATATAAATATATGAGAAATTAAAAATATTCTATTTTTGTATATCGTTATATACTATAATAGTTATAAATTTAATGTTAATTGAGTTTTATCCCCTAAATCTTCACCTTTTAAAGTCTTTTTATCTAACTCGGTAAATCCAGGTATTACATAATTCATTATCAATAACTCGGTACCCTTGTTTTGTTTTTTACCTTTAGACGCTGAAGACGCTTTAGCAAAATCTTTATCTACCCATACAAATTCATCTTTAGGAAACCAAGTCTCTAAAATTTCAAAATCATAGTAAGATAGTGAAAATTTCCCTTTAATATCTTTTAATGATTCCGCTAACCTTTCGTGGTCATCCCTATCAAAATCATGATTAGAGTAATAGTTCTCAGTTTTCCAATAAGGTGGGTCTAAATAGATGTATGTTTTTGGTGAGTCATATTTTTTAATGATATCTTCAAAGTCCATATTCTCAACATGAGTAACTGCTAAAAACTTTTTAACCCATTTCTCATTTTTAAGTTTATCTCTAAAAGTTAGAAACTTTGATTTGTATTTACCTTTTAAGTCAATGTAACCTGATGTTTCAGGCTTACTACCACTAAAAACTTGTGTAAGAATATATGCGTACTTCGCAGCGACTTTATAATTTGGTTTATTGTGAATAATAAATGTATCGGCAAAAATTTCTTTCTGATATTCATTAAACCGTTCTTTATATTCTGGAGGGGTGGGAAACTCATCCCTTTGTTGGCAAGGTATTGCCTCAATTTCTTTAAGTAACTCCTCAGGGTTTTGTATACAGAGAAATAAATTATGGTTAAGTGGGTTAAAGTCGTTGTAAACAACTTTCTTAAGATTTGGATACAAATCCAAGTCCATATTATAAAAACACCAGAACATACCCCCAAACGTCTCGACATACACCTCCATATCCTTTGGATAGTATTCGACTATCCATTTTCCAATTCTACTTTTACCTCCAATATATGATAACATAATTTTCTTTTTAACAAATATAGTAAAAAAAATAAGAAAGGCAAATATTAAACGTAAAAAAAATCTCACCGAAGTGAGATTTTAAGTCTATTTTTTAAAGAACTTCACTAATTGTGACTCTAACTTTTCTAATCGTGATTTTAATTTGAGAACCCTATTTTTAAATAAATTCCAATTTACAGTTGCGAACACACCAAAAGCAAACCCCGCATAAATTTTAAAACCAAATAACCATAATAATAAACCCGCAATTAATCCCACAATACCTTCAATACCGTTTAATACTATCCATGATTTGATAGTACCATATACTTTTTTAATAAAATGTAAAACTTTTTCCATGATAATTTTTTTATTATAAATATACTAATAATATCAATTCTTACTTATTTTATGATTTACATTGGTATTTATTTAAACTAAATTAAAGTATCTAAAATAATATTATGTCAAAAGAATATCAAGTTAACTCAACCGAAATAAGTGAAAAAAAAGACTGTAAGTCATGTACTAATGGACTTAATATGGGTCAAAAATTTATAGTAGGGTTTTCTATCTATATGTTAGGTACAAGTATATATGGTACTATTGAACTAGTTAAATTATTAGTGAATTTATTTTAAAAATTTTTCTAACTTAGATTTATCCTCTTCAGTTACTTCTTTATTAATTACACCCACTTTAATATAAAAGTCTCCAATACCATTTTGAGTAACAAATCCTTTAGATTTTAACCTTAATGGTTTTTCAGTACTTAAGTTTGATGGTAAATTTATTTGTAATTCACCTTCAGGGTGTGGAACAACAAAAGTTTTATTAGTTATCATTTCTACAGGAGATAAAAATAATTGATAAACTAAATCTTTACCCACTTTCTCATACTTACTCTTGATTAAGTTAATTTGGACTAATAAATCACCTTGTATACCATTAATAAAGTCCCCCTTACCATTAACACGTAAGAAATCACCGTTATCCACACCTTTAGGTATATTAACCTTGATATTTTTAAATTTATCGATGGCTCCCTCTCCCTGACAGTTTACACATGGGTTAATAACTATTTGTCCGGTACCTCGACAAGTTGGACATTGTGATTCAACAACTTGAGTAAAAAATCCTGTACCCATTTTTTGTCTATGTACTCCTCTTCCTGCGCATGATGTACACCCTTTCTTATCCCCACCAGTTCCTGTACACATTTCACATGAAACTTTAGATTTATAGGTAAGTTCTTTGTCAAGACCCTTAAAAGATTCTTCAGGGGATAAAGTAACCTTCATTACCTTATCTTTAATTTTAGGTCTTCTCTGCCCCCTATGATTATTAGCCATATGGTTAAACATATCAAAAGGATTTCCACCAAATGGGTTTGGATTATCATACTGTTTTCGTTTCTCCTCATTACCTAATGTATCGTACGCTTCAGCGATGGATTTAAATTTATCTTCCCCTTGAGGGTTTACATCTGGGTGATATTGTTTACTTAGTTTTCTGTACGCTTTTTTAATCTCGTCTTGAGATGCGTCCTTTTTAATGTTTAAAATTTGATAGTAGTCATTCATGAAGAATTATATAATTGTATTGTTTAAGAATAAGAAAAAGAAAAAGATAATCAAAGGTTATCAGTCAGAGAAACGCGCAATTAATAAATTTAACTCATTAATTAAAAAAAACGATAACCCTTTTGAGGTACAATATGAGAATGCTGAAAAATCTATTTATGAAATATCATTATTAAGTAACCAAGAATCCTATCAGTTACCTCTATTCCAAGAAGATGAATTAGGTCGAAACGAAAAAGTATTTATTTCTTCAGAAACTGACTACGTAATAAAACGAGTAGAACCTTATAGTATTGAAGAGAAAATTTTTGATTGGTCAACAAATGACCGTATTAATTTTGATGACCTGGTGAGTAAATATTGTGTTAAAAAAGAAATGAAAAGTATATCAACACTCCATAATAAATTAATTATACAGAATAATGATAAATTTTATGTTTTTAGTTTAAAGAATATTGCTGACTCACATAGATTGCTTGAGACTATGGAGAGTAACTTTAGAGAAAATGGTAGAAATGATGCTATATTTGTTAAAGATATTTCAACAACACATAGAAAATGGATGTATAATTTATTAGTAAAAAATGGATTTAATAAACAAAAATTATATCGTCAAACAACTACTTTTTCAAAACGAAAGTAAATTTAACTCCAGATATTTCAATTAGAAATTCTTCACTACTTTTATAAATGTCTGCAAAGTTCCCAATAATATCATTATACTCTTTTTGATTTAACTCGATTATTATCTTAACATCACCCTTAGATAGTATTGACGAATCAATATCATTAGATATTTTTGCTAAAATAGTTAGTTCATCCCTAAAACTTTCTTTATCCTCTCCCATAATGTGTAGGTTTTTTCTGTAAATATAGTATTTGACACACTTTTCTTTTCAAAAGATTTAATATCTCTAATAAAAGAATTTTTAAGTGTTTCAACTTGTCTTTCCGACTTCTTCTTGTCCAGTCTCAGTAGATTTAACTCCTTCTCCAACTCCTGATTGGTCACTTTCTTTTCCATTTGAATTTATAATACTAGTTAGTTCATCAACATCGAATTTAAGATTTTTTAAATCTTCTAAAGTTTCTTTCTCGAATATCCCTTTTAACTCATGAACTTTATTTCTGAATAATTTGTCCTTTTCTTCTCTCTCTAAATTAGATTTAACTATGTTATCAATCACTCCCTCAATTTGATTGACTGAGCCCTCATTAATTGGACATACAAATGATAAGGATATCTTATCACCCTCAGTACCGTTTTTTACCACTTCAATTCCCTTACCCATATTACGGGGAAGAACCCATTTATTTGAAAATAATAAGTCGTAACTAACGTGAGTATTTAATACTCTAACCATTTTTAAATAATTCTGAACTTTACTTAAAAAATTATAATATGTATTCATATGTTTGCGATTATTAATGTTATTAAATAAGAAAGAGAAAGTCCGTAATAAATTAAAGCACCTATACCAATCTCAAACTTTTTGGGTGGATTGGATAATAGGGCTTTAATAAAGTTTACACTAACTCTTATGATTGATAATGATGTAAATACCGCAATAAATGTCGCGAAATATGTCATTATTATTTCCATCATCTTATTACTTATTTTTTTCTTCCAAGATTTCTATTCTTAAACCTTGCAGTAAAGACTTTAACTGTTGAGCTCCTTTTCTTGCTCTTACTCCAGCAGATTTGTTACCAGCGTAAAACTTTGTTGTGTCAACAGAAAGTTCTTCTACTAATACTTTGATTGTTTCTAATGTTTTCATTTTTTCAAATTCTTATTATAGTTTATGTTTTTAAAAAACTTAATTTTATATTGCTCATAGTAAATAGAAAAGGGAAAAATTATAATTTGATTGAACGTTCAAGTGACTTATAAAGGTCTGTAAACATCTCAATATCTGGTTTGGTAATAACTCTCTTTCTATTGAATAACTCTCGTAAGAAACTCTCTAATGAACCCCTAACTAACTCATCTCTCTGTTCATAATATACTTCCATATAGAATGACTCAAAATAGTCATAATCGTCATCGCTAAATTTAAAAATAATGTTTTCTTTTTTAAAATCAGTGACAACTTTATTAATACACCATTTAAAGTGTTCAGTTTTATCATCATCACCAACACCTATCTTAGTTACGTTATTATCACCATGACTGAAACCTAAATAAGTACTACTCACTAAGTAATATAATGAGAAACTAAAATCCTCAAATAAATCACAATATTCGGGTTGAATATTATTTGCTCTATTCCACGTATCTATATCTTCCTTATCCATAGGTGTAGATAACCATTTAAAAAATTGGTCCATTCTATATCTCTTCATAATGAAAATATAGAATGGACCAAAAAAATATAAACGCTTTATTGTTTGTTATTGAGTTTTATAATTGTGTGAAAATAATTTTTTCATCTTATCAATATCCTCATTTACTCTTACTTTGTCCTTAATAGTGTTAACTGATTCTGAGACTTCAATACCCGCCATCGAATCAGCGTGTCTTTTCTTTCCTGAATAGTCAGTCACTGGTTGAGGTGCTTTATTGTAGGATTGTTTTTTAAGTTTAGCTAAAATGTTTTTATCCATTCTGTCTTTAACTTTCTCACCGGTATCGGTCTTAACAGCATTAGCCCATTCCGGGTTATTACCTGTTTCTGAAGAACCTAAAATATTCATGTCTAACCATTCCTCATCTGGTTTAATTTGGTCGTAGTCTAAGTTTTCCATACCACCTGAACGTGCAATTTGGTCAATATACTCTTCAACACCGTCAGATGCAGTATACATCATCTTATCGTCTTTTCTATCACCATTACCTGTTGGGAATTTCTCAGGGTTAGCAACATACTCCCCTTCATCTGCGTCTTTCAGATACGCTTTCATTTTTTTAGTTACCAACTTGATGTAGTCCTCATTATCTTTTTTAGATGTCTTCATCGCATTATTTTGTCCTAAAACACCTGAGATTTTTTGCTCTTTCACAATTCTCTCAATTAATTCAATCATCTCATCTTCGCTAAGTTTTAATGTATGTTTTTTCTTAGTATTTTCATTCCAACCTAAAGGTGCACTGAATCCTCCTGATGAACCTGATGTAGTTTGTTCTTTAGATTCTTTCTTTTTCTTTGATTTAGCAGCGCTTTTCATAGATTCTTTTTTATTACCATCACCATCTAAATCTAAGAAATCAGGTTTAACTTCTTCTTCCATAGTACCACATTCACATATTTCTTTACCGCATTCTCCACAGGTTTCTTCACTTACATCTTTCGTACCAATAACTCTATCGTCTTCAGTCCCTATTTCCGGTGCTTTACCCATATCCTCATTAGATTCTTCTTTTTTAACCACTCTGTCGTTTTTACGATTTTTGGCTACCTCATAATACTCTTCCATTTCATCAATCTCACCTGAAACGGTTTCAGTTATAGTTTTAACTTTTTTATTGACTTCCTCATGTAGAACTCTCTCTACTAAGTTTTCAATCATATTTTCAATATCTTTCATGTCTGTATTTTTATTATAAATATATAGTAAGTATCAATTATTTATTTAACTTTTCTATTATAACACCCTTAATAAAGGAACTGTCTAACTTATATTTTCGTGATACTTGTTTTATGGCTTCTTTTACAATATTATTTTCAAAGAATTCCAAAGCGTTTATATCCCCTTGATTACAGTAAGGGAACTTTTTACATTTGTCTTTAATTTTAACGTATTTACTACCTGGTCCACCTAATTTTGGAAAGTTCTTATCTGTTACCGACCTTAATTTTGAGTATACATTTTTTGGGGTATCAAGTTTTAATGGGTCTCTTTTTGGTGCTCCGAATGGTACATCGTATGCTCCGGCAGATGAAGAAGTTGTGGCTTCTTTAGATTCAATCTTTTCTAACTTATTATAGTAGTTTAAGTCCTCATATATATGGTCCATAGCAATTTCAAATGCTACCATCATTTCAGTAGTATGTTCAAATTCAGTATTAACACCTTTTTCCATAGCGTTAATAATTTCATCAATCTCTACTTCATGATGTTTTGCTAAGTCATCTAAAGTCATGTTATTAGCTAAACCACCTTTAATCTTATCCTCTTTTATTTTTCTTTTCTTAATCTTACCAAATAAAGGACCAACATATGCACCAGCAGATGATGCTCCTGTAGCCTCTTTAGTTTCTTCCTTTGAAACTTCTACTTCATCGTCTAAATCTTTAGCTATTTTGGTTAATATCTTAGTTAATGTTTTAGAACTTAATCCTTCAGTTTTACCTACTTGAGGTGACCATCCTTTTTCTCCGTCTTCTTGAACTTCTTTCTTAAGATTATTACTACTGGTCGTGAACTTACTAACACTATCACTATCACCATGTTTAGTAAAATTATTAGCCATCGCAGAATTCATTTCCTTACCGATGGCTTTTTTTATTTGATTCGATATATTTTCCATTATTTAACGTTTTTTAAAGTTGGTTCCCAAAAACTTCTTCTTGTCCACATAATTTTATAAAATTCCTTCATGACCTTAGCTACGATTTCACTAACATCTTTAGTAATTTTTCCCCTACGTATTTCATCTTGTATCTTATCTACAATTTTTTTCTCAAATTGATTTATAGTGGTAGAACCAAGAAAGTCTTTTATCTCTTTCCTAATCATCACTTCAATGTCGTTTTTGTCTGCGTGTGTTAATGCCATATTAATAAATATTAAAAAATCTTATAACCAACACTTATACCTATTCCCCATGTTGGTTGGAATGTGCCGTTTATATTATATAACCCATATGAGGGACCAATTAACATCCCAAAACCTCGTCTTTTTTTAATCGGTGGTGGTGGTGGGATTATATTTGGCTTTACATCCATAAACTCCACACCATTAACAAATGGTATTTGTAATATGTTTGGTGGAATTATTTGTCCGTACTTATCTGTTGGTTGAACGATTACTCTCGTTAACCCATCACTCATTTCGATTTGAGATAATGTTAAAGAAAAATTTAATTTGTGTTTTAATTGTGAGGATTTATCTAATCCAAACTTATCAACTAACTCAATCCTTAATGAATCGTTATATGGGGTTAGTTTAAACCAACTTTCGGTTTCAATACTATAAATCTGATTCGTATCTCTTATACCTAAAGATAAGTTACCTAAACTATCTTTTTTAATATTAGTCATTACATCATTAGTTGTTAACTCAGAACTAATTTCAGTAATATAAATATTTTTTACTTCAGATTTATCATCTAACTTATTAGCTAATACTTTTATATTGATTCTAGCGCTTTCTAACTGGTTATCCATTACCGATAACTCATCTTCTTTAACTCTTAATAATGACTTAATATAAAGGTTATCTCCCTCAACAAATTCTACTGAGTCTTTTAAAGTTTGAATATTGTTAAAGAATCTATTTTTTTCGTTACCATACTCAACTTCTTTAACTTTTATTTCATATTTTAAGTTTTTAACCTTATCACATTGTTTAAATAATAAAACCACCATTAACGCAAAAATAACACCTAAGAAAAATTTAGGATTATTTTTAATAAAGCCGATAACTCCATTAATACTACTTAAAATAGTTCCAAATACCATTACCCATCAATATTTTTAGTTTTCTTTCTTTGTGATAAAACTTTAGCCCATCTCGCTTTAAACTTATCGTAAAAAGATGTTAATTTATTTACTAATTCAACTAAACCATCGTCTAACTTAATCATATCACCATTAATATAAACTCCATTATTTTCACCTATCGAGAAGTAAAATTCAACATCATAGTCAATAACTTTACCTGACCAATCAACATTATTAGGATATAGATTTAATGTTCCAAAATCTGATAAATCTGAAACTTCATTAACAAACTCATCCATAGTTTCTTGAAAAGATGTCTTCTCATCTGTAGTTAACTCTAACTCTTGTTTTGTTTTACCATGTAAAGTAATTAGACCACCAGAAACTCTATATGGTTTTTGTTTGTCTTCATCCGGCGTAGTTTCAATTTCTATTTCTTGCTCAGAATCAACATCAATATTTGTTGGTCCATCTTCCTCTTCCTGTTCCTTGATTATACCACTCTTTCTTAATACGTCTCTTGACTCACTAAGATTATTCTTACCTAACATCGTTCTAGATGCCTCTAATAGGGTTTTTAATTCATCATATGTGTTCATTTTCTACTATTTTTATAAATTCTTCAAAATTAAAAGATGGGTTTAAATCGGTTCTGTCTTTATTGTAATTACTATATGACGCAATTCCATGAAACTTTTCAATTTTATCCACTTTAACATTATGACCAATAAAGGTCGTAGGTATACTAAAGTCAACACATAGTTTATTAATCAATTTGGATAAACTCTCTATCTGTTTTTCAGTGTATGGTTGCCAAAAAAAGTAACCTCTCCACTTCCTCTCATATATTCTATCTTTATAAATATTACCAATCCAGTTAATATATCCCCCGACTAGTGGGTTTTTACGTAACCAACCCAAATTTTCTAATGAAATTACTATTGTAGATTTATTATATGTTTTAATATCCATATAATTACTATATGTTTCTGGGGGTATAATTTGGTGTATAACACCCTCTCTTGAAATCACATAATGAGGTAACTTATCATATTTACCACCCATTCGATATCTAAGACCGTTGATATAGTCTTTTTGGTGACGACCTGTATTAGTTAACAGTATCTGTTTTTTTCTTTTATAATTACCTATAGGTTTAAGCCCTATCTGTTTCTGTATTTCTACCTCCATCTCTCCTTCTATATGTTAGAACACGTTTATTTTGTTGTGGAGTGACTTTATTATGTTCTTTATTCTCTGATTGTTTTTCTACGTCACTTTCTAAATCAATCACTTCTGATAGTTTATCAATATTTTTTAATAAATCATCAGTTGGTGTAACTATTTTTTGTTTTTTAGAGGATTCCTCACCTATTTTATCCAATTGAGTCTGTAGTTTATTTAATAACTCATCCGAAACTTCTAAGGGTTTAGGTTCCTTACTAACTAACTTTTTTTCGATTTTACCCGCCTCTTTAGATATGTCAAGTGATGTTCTTGTAATATCCTTTTCTTTCTCTTCATCCTTATTTTTTATTTGGTTGAAGGCAAAGTTAGCGGCAATAACTAAAGAAATCGCTAACGGGTCAAATACGAATATAATAACTAATAGTAATATATTAATTATCTTATTCATCGGTTTATCTGTTAATTCACTTAAATATTTTAATGGACCTAACTCACTTGATATTTCAGCAGTGCTTTCAGTATTTAAAATCTTAATATCAATACTATTAATCGAGTCTGTCGCGGTTTCTAACTTTACCGACAGTTTTTCTCTTTGTGATACCGCACTATTTAATTCTTTTTGTAACGCCTTTCGAGTACTTGATGAGGTAGTCGTTATTATTTCACCTGACTCTCTATCTTTATATTGTATAACATTGTTAGATAGACCATTTCTAAGAGATGAAATACTATTATCTAACACTTCTTTTTCGGTGATTAAATAATCTCTATTTTCAGTAAACCTATTTTTTCTAAGTTCCATTACCTCAACTTTTTTATCGACTATACCTGATTTCGTGGCCGTCTCCTGATATGCTGCGGATAAGAACCCGTATATTCCCGCGGATGTAATAAGAACTAAAATTATTGTAGCTAAAGTTAAGTATACCCTTAATAATCTATTAATCTTATTCCAATATTGATATAGTAACGAAGCAATAACTAACTTAGCTACCTCTAATGATGAAGCCATTACTATGACCTCGTATGTTGCACCAGCAAATAGTTTACTAAGTCCTGAGACCGAATAAAAAGCCGCAGAGATACTCACAGATAACGCTGATAGTGCGACTATGGTCGGGAAAATATGTTTTTTAATTTCTTTTAAAATACCCATAAAGTTATTTTTGTTAACTATAAATAGTTAAATATCCTATAAATAGTCAAATAAAGTAGAGCTTTCGTTACGTAATTTACGTAATGCCTTTTCTTTTATTTGTCTTACCCTTTCTTTGGTTAAACTAAAATCTCCTCCAATATCTTCAAGAGTTCTTGGTGTTCCTGTCAAACCGTAATATTCTTCAACTATATTCCTTTCACGGTCATCAAGAACTGACATTATACCCAACAACCTGTTTTTAAGCTCATCTGCACTATTAAACCCTTCATCGGGTTGTACGGAGTCCTTATTCTCAATTAAATCGATTAGAGTGTCTCCCTCGTCATTAATATAGTTGTCAACCGAAGTTGTTTTTGGTAAACTAGTAAATTTTGAATCCAACTCTGTATTAGTTTTCTGAGCCAATTTCTTAGCTTTATGTAAGTCCTGCACAACATTAACTGGTAATCGAATAGTTCTTGAGTTTTCGTTGAGGGATTGTAGTATTGATTGTTTAACCCACCAAACGGCGTAAGAGATAAATCTAAGTTTTTTAGTCCAATCGAAGTTTTTTATTGCTTTCATCAACCCTAAGTTTCCTTCAGCAATTAAATCAGCCATATCTAACCCTTGATTTTGATATTGTTTTGCTACTGTAATAACAAATCTAAGATTACCCTCTAAAAGTTCTTTATGTATTTTTTTTGTTTGTTCCTCGGTACAATCATCAGAACACATAATGTTAGATAATTCTCTTTCCCTGTCAGGAGTCATAACGTCAATCTTTCTAAGGTCCTTTAGATACATCTGAATATCATCTTGATTTAATGTATACATACTGTTGTTTTGTTTAATTTCTCGCATATTCGTCTAATATTTGTTTTTCATATTTAGTTAATTTCTCTACACCGTTTTCTTTAACTTTTTCAAGTAATTGGTTTAACGTTGGTCTTACAAAGGTACTGCTTTTTTTTAATTTAAGTTGTTTTATTAAAGAATCTTCATCTTCATCCTCAAAATAAATGGGATTTAGACCATCTTTATCTAAATTTTTCATAGTGTGAACTAAAAAATAGTCCATAATTTTCAACATCTCATCATCATCTTGTTTATTAAACAATTTTTCATAGATTTTATTTTCTGACTCTAAATCAAATAAATTTAACTTTAAAGAATCATCAATATGTACAGCCATATTATCAGGATGCTCTAATAAATACCACTGGTCAACAATTAATCCGATAGTACTGTCAATAAACTCTCTTAAGTCGTTAAACGGTTGTGTTGACTCAAAATTACACACCACATTAGTATCGGTGTAGTTATATTTAAGGTATTTTGATGAACTTATTGGAGTTAATTGTAATGGGATATCTTTTAGTATTGTTGACCCCTCCTCGAACTCGGCGAAAATAAACAACAAATAAGATTTAGACTTTTCTTTCATATTAGACTTTTTTTTAATTCTATTTATATTTATAAGAAAAAACAAATTATTATGAAAAAACTTGTCGTTTCTGAAACTGAGCTTACAAAGATAATACAAAAAGCCGTAGAAAAAAAACTTATTGAACAAGATTTTAGTGTCGAACCTAAAATAAATAAGACTCCACGAGAGGCTGAACTAGAAAATGTGTTTGGTAAATATAGTGGTGAAGTACCTGCGGATATCGTAAGGTACATGAGAAAAAACCCGAAAATTGTTATTAATAGACTATTAGATATCTATGGTCCTAAAATGTTGGAGTATATGACCGATATTGTTATTGATGATGAAACTGAATCAATTAATGAGGATTCGGCGGATGAAAATAATGATGGAATAATAAGTCCTAATGAACTATACACACACTTTGATTTAGATAGTGATGGTATAGTAACTATGGAAGATTATGCCGCTCATGTTGATTTTCATTGTGAAAACCCTGAATTACTTCAACCATATAGAGAGACTGAAGACTACATAAGTAAGATGGATGATGAACGTCAACCATTTGTTGATTTTTTTATGTCAGACAATTTAGTGAGTGAACAGATTGAAGATGAAGATGAAGATGAAGATGAAGAGTTTATTAAATACCCTGTAGATGATTTTGACTTCAATATGGACTATTCAGACATTAATGACATTTACGACCATAAAGGACCATTAAGAAGGTTTAGAGGGTCTATCTATGTTGATGATATGGTTCCTGAGACGGATGATAAGGAATATGATAGAGCAGTCGCTAAAAAAATGTTAGAGTTTTACAGAGGCCAAATTAAAAATCAAGAAACCTATGTTGGTGGTGTTGGATTTAAACAAAGAAGTTTGTTAGACCCATACGACAACATGGACTTCTAAACCTATATAAATATAAATTAAAAACCCACCAATCGGTGGGTTTTTTTATGGGTTAAACCATTTCAAAAGTTAAGTTTTTAAAAGAATCCTTTAACTCTCCGTAAGCTGGGTCAGCCCATGTTTTAGAACCGATAGCTTTCCAGTGATTATGGTCAGCCATTTTAGGGAAAGTTGAGTGTATATCACCAACAGTCAAAGTCTCAACGATAGCTTTATCCATTATATAGAATTTACCACCTTTCATAGCCAATACTATTTGGTAGTTACCGTATTGATTTTTAACTTCAAGTGTGTGTAGTGAATTCTTTTTCCATTGAGTAGCAATCTGTGAAAGTTTACCTTTATTCTCTGAAATTGTTAAAAACCCAGCAACACACTTAATAATCGCTCTGTATTCATATTCAGTTTCAGAATCAAAACCGTTATCACTTACCATGAATTTACACATTTTACCATTAACTGATTGCTCTACTGAAAATCCTTTACCCATTACGTTGTCATACTCTTTAATATACATATCTTTCCTTTTTTATATTGTTAAACCCTTATTGTTCTACAAATATACAGCATTATTTGACTTATCCAAAATATTTAAGATAGTATTTTACTATAAGGTACAAATTTATTGACAACTAATAACGTAATGTATTTGTCTACGAAACCCATTATATTGCTCATCTGGATTACCGTAAAGGATTCCGTCAACCAACGCTAATGCGTGTCCCTTGACTATGATAAAATAATTACCTTTAGGGTATTGTTCCATAAAGGATTTAACTGTGTATCCGGTTTCTTTTTTATATTTAGGATTAATGAGTTTTTTTCTATCACCATACGCTCTTGAAGGGTGATACCCCATTAACTTGAATTTTCTACCATTTTTCTGACGATTAATAATATTAGACATATACCTACAAGTATACGTACCATAACCATTAACCCGATTAAGTTTATCTTTTACAAATTTGTGTGCCTTATCATAAGGTAAATCTAAAGACATCATCATAGCTCTAACAACACAATCATTTTTTTCTTTTTTAGCTATAGTACTCTGTTCTTCAGCAATGACATTTGAATCTTTAAAAAACTCATCTTTAATTTTTTTACGAGTAACAGTCTCACCCCATCGAGTCTCGATAGTTGTGGTTTCAATTATGTCATATTTTTTTGTCATTATTCCCTCGTTTGTTTTACAAAGATAAGAAAAAAAAATTAAGTCACAAAACTATAAAGTATTTTTTATTGTTAAAATATAATCCTCAATAGTGTTTTTTGGTACCCACCCTAATAATTGTTGAGTATCATTCTTAACGATGTCAGCGGTTTGTCTCTCACCCCTTCTCTTGTCAACCATAGTCCACTCACCAAATAAATTAGCTACCTCAATAATAGTTTTAGGTTGACCTGACCTAAGGTACCACTCATGATTTAAATTCTGATATGTGGTAAGAATTGTTCCTTCAACTATATCTTTAATATGTGTGAAGTCGCGTTCTTGAGTTCCGGGTGAAACTACAGTTAATTCTTCACCATTTCGATATTGTCTCTCAAAAATACCAATAACTGTGGCGTAATCACCATATTCAATTTGTCCATAACCATAAACATTATAGAAGTAAACTATCTCATAATTTAGACCATACCAAATACCATAGTTTTTAATTAATTCCACCATTTTAGCCTTAACCCAAGCATATGGTGACAAATTTTCATCTTTACCTTCATTACCAAACTTTGATGACGAAGCGGAGTAGATTATCTTACTACCCCATTGTTTACATTTTTCAATTAATTTAGATGTTGAATATAGGTTAGTCTCAATCAGGTAATCAATATCGTCAAATGATTTAACTATTCTCGAATATTCCCCAAAATGGTAGACTATCTCAGGTATTACACGGACACCCCCATCAAGGTATTCAGTAACTGATATGTCTAAATAGGTTATATTTGGGGAGTCAATATGGTTATCTTTTTTACCGGTAAAGTAATTATCTACAGATATTATATTTGAGTTGGGATATTTCTTAACTAAACTTTTTATTAAATTAGAACCAATAAACCCCGCTCCTCCAGTAACTAATATATCCATACTACACTCTTTTTGAGTACCCTACCACTTGGTAGAAATCTTTTTTATCATCACAGTAATCTAACACTAACTGTAATAAAGCTTGAAACATAAAGGCCCCTGTACTTTGTTTTTCACATCTAATAAATAGTTCAATAAGTGTGGTTAATGTGTCTATTTGATAATATCCATGACCATTAAGTTCATCGTAGATATCATCTAACTCCTCACTCATAGTTAACACATAATTATTTCTCTCATCAACAGTACTAAACGGTTCGGATTGTTTATATTTTTCTAACATATTATAAACAAACCCCCTAACTAAACCTTTATTATACTCACACTTAACAAGTAAGTCGACAATCCAATGAGTATGACTTGGCGTTCTTAACCTTTTTCCAGGTTCCCTATATTTCACAATGAAATCTAAATCAGGGTTTTCACCTCTAAATCCTTGGTATGTTGCAATATGAGTACCATCTTTCATTTTATAATATTTGAGTGGTGGGTAATACTCGTCTGTCCCTCTTTTTTTGTACGTTAATTCTTTTATCATTTTTTTATTTTAAGTTTAAAAATTACCTGGAGCCACTTGAAAGCAAGTTAATCCATTATCTCTCCACATCTTCACTACTTTGTCTCTATCGTCAAACACACAGTGTACGTCATCGGTATTCGTAAATAATTGGTCTAACCACCTTTTTTTTAATTCATCGTCAGGCATAAACTTAAACTCGTTAGATGTTGGTCTCAATTTTAACACATCAAAAGGTACGTTATGTAATTTTAACCAATCGCGAGTCGCCTCTTTAGTTCCTTTACTTCTTCCAGATAAAATTACGATTTTATGACCACAATCTTTTAAGGTTTGAGCCATATTAATAACAATATCATTAGGTTGGTCCATGGTAATGTTATCAGGATTAAAAAAAATATCCCAATCAATTTTACCATTACCTTTAGTGGATACCTTTCTCCTATCATCAATAAGAGCTAATGTTCCATCTAAATCAAATATTACTGTTTTCTTTTCCATTTCTTATAAATTATCTCTAACTGAGTTCTCCATAATCATCTGAGAAGTTGGAGCGATTCCAAAACTAACCCAATTATCTTTATTGTTGAATTGAACCCTACAACGATTCATTGTTAACTCACTATCAAACTCTTGTTGTTCTCCCGTGATTGGACATAACACTGGAAACCATTTTGTTTGCCACCCATTGTTCATGAATGTAACCCAAGCCATTTCTTTATTTAAATCTAACATAACTTTTATTTTTATTTATACCACAAAACTACAATAAAAAAATGAACCTCACAAATTTTCGTCATAAAAAATAACCTCCACACCACTCTCCTTAAACATTTGTTTACTTCTAAGGGCATGTTCGTCCCAATGTTGCCGATTTCGTGTAGTATCTTTACCCTTACAATAGATACGTGTAACTCCTGACGATATGATTCCACGTGCACAATCACTACAAGGTATGCCACAGGTCAAGTACATCGTAGTGTCTCTTAAACTAACTCCTATACGTGCCGCGTTATATATCGCATTTCTTTCCGCATGCTCAAACCAATAATACTTTTCAGGTCTAACTTGACGTTCATCTACATCATCATCGATTCCACGGGGAAATGAGTTATACCCTGTTGAAACAATTTCATTGTCTTTACCAACTATAACCGCACCTATATGTGTTCGTTGGTCCTTACTCTTTTCTTTTACCTGTTCAGCAATATTTAAAAAATACCTATCCCATTCCATCTTAACCTATAATTTTTGTTAACCACTCTTTAAGGTCAACATATATTAAATTACCGAATTTTTCATTATACTTAGATATGTTTAATGCATATTTTCTATCATGACCTAACCTATCTTTAACATATTCAAATTTAACATCTTTTCCTACTATCTCTGAGACAATTTTGATTAATTGATTATTAGTGATACGATAACCACTACCAATATTAAAAACTTGATTAACTTCGTCCGATAACATTATATTAATTATTGATTGAGCATTATCGTCAGCATGTATCCATTCCCTTATCTGTTCACCATCACCGTATACCGGAATAGGTTCATCATTTTTAATCATCTTGATTATTTTAGGTACCATCTTTTCAGAATGTTGATTCTCACCAAAATTATTACAAGTTCTAGTAATGATATAAGGTAAACCAAATGTTCTACCCGCAGATTGAACTATTAAATCTGAAGAAGCCTTAGTTGCGGAATAATAAGATGACCCAACTAATGAAAAATCTTCATCTGCAGTTACATCCAAACCGTAATCTTTCATGTCTCCATATACCTCATCTGTAGATATATGTATAAACTTTTTTAACCCCTTAATTTTTAAAGCTAACTCAACCATATTAAAGGTCCCCTCAACATTTGTCCTCACAAATGGTCTACCGTCTTCAATGGAATTATCCACATGGGATTCAGCAGCAAAATGAATAATATAGTCGCAATCGGGTAATTCGGTTAAACTACATATATCCTCTTTAATGAACTTAACTTGAGTATTAAGATTATTAGGGTTTGCCGCGTATGTTAATTTATCTATGACAGTAATCTCACAATCAATTACACTTTCTTTTAATTTATTAACGAAATGAGACCCGATGAACCCCATTCCACCTGTAACTATTATTTTTATCATTGTTCTACTTTTGAAATATTATTTTCTTTATTTATTTTTACTACAGTATCCGCCCATTGACTCACTAAAGGATTATGAGTTATTACGAATATTTTTTCAAAGTATTCTTTAATTTTTTGGAAAAATTGAGATACCATCTCTAAATTTTCATTAGAAATTTTACCAAATACTTCATCAAATACTACTATGTTTGGTTTAGGTAATGAACAAACTTTACTTAATACTGCCCTTAAGGCTAATGAAGCTATTGACCTCTCATATCCTGAACCGGAACTCATTAATTTTTCAATACCAGTATTATTATCAACCATCCAAAATTCTACCTCATCTTTTTCTGATACCCTTACCTCTAATTTAAACTCTGCTGAGTCAACTAAAAGTCTTTGTAATTCAGAGTTAATAACTGGCATCATACTTCTCATAATCATCTTAGTAATACCCTTTTTACCAAATAGTTCTAAGTATATTTTATATAGTCTTAATTTTTTTTCTTCAGTTTTAATTCTAACAATAAATTCATTATTCTCAATAATTTTAGAGTCCCTATTTTTAATGTTATTTTTAGAGTTACTAATTTTAGTATTTACACCATCTCTTTCCACAGTTAAAACATCTAACCTCATATCTGCTTTAAGAATAGTTTCATCTATTTTTTTATTATCTTCTAATTTAATCTGCACTTCTTTAAATCGACTAAGTTTATCTTGTAACCCATTCTTTTTCAACTCTAGAGTCTCTAATTGAATTTCAAATTTTTCTTTAATTAACTTATTTCTTTCATATTGGTCAAAGTCTTTTTTAAGTTCGACAAATGATTTTTCTTTTCCTGTTAACAAATCAACAGTCCCCAACATCTCATCAACATCACTTATTAAAGTTTTTAATTCCTTTTTCTTATTTTCGGTATATGTGGATTGTGCTAACACTATCCCACAATACTGACATTCCAAACCTCCCTCAAAAGTTTTTAATTCTTCTGTAATATCATCTCTCTTAGACGACATAGTACCCATTTTAATTTTTTCTTCAGATAGTAACTCTTTTACGTCATCATGCTCATCTTCGTGGTAATATTTTGATGGTTCAATAACATTAATATTTGTGAGTTCTTTAAGGGTTGTCCCTATTCGTGAACCATATTCCTTAATTTCATTCTCCATTAATTCAGGATTAATTCTTAGTAGTTCATTATCTAACCCTGTATGTTTTTTCTTAATCAACTCATCTCGATATCCGTGACCTTTCTCAATTCTACCATTAACATTATTAAGTTCATCAACATATGTTTGAATATTTATATTTTCTTGAGCTATATCCATTTTAGCAATATCAATCTCCTCTTTTAAAGATTCAACATTATATATGTTTGAAATCATTCCTTTACTATAGTTTGACGTTATTTCCTTTGCAACATCTTCTTTTAGTTTAAGTGAATCTAAACCTAAAAATCTTGATAATACCTGACCCCTCGCTGTTGGTTTACAGTCGATTAATTCTTCTAAATTAGTTGATGTTGTTAATATTGTCATTAAGAAGTCATCCATAGTACCTATGGATTTTTTAATAAACGCTTCGGTTTCTCTTCTCTGTTCTCCAGTAAAATTTTGAAGACTACCATCTGATAATTTCTTAAAAAACTCTAAACTAGTGCTAACCGTATATTCTATTTTATTTCTTTTTAATTTACGATTTACTTCACGCACAATTATATAATCCTCACCATCAATTTGAATTTCTCCTTTAACTACAACTTTATCTTTATTTCTGAATCTGTTAAATATTTCCTCCGCCTTATTGGTTTTAGTGGTGGTGTTAAAGAACAAGAACAATAGAAGGTCCACTGTTAGTACTGTTTTACCCCCAAAATTAGGTGGATTAGATTCCACAGCAGTTATACCCGATACTTTTTCAAAATCTAATACTTGATTATCACCAAAAGATAAGAAATTAGAAAACTCAATATTCTTTATATACCATTTTTTGAATGGGGTTATATCTGATTTTTCTGAAGCTATTTTATCCTCCACTAATCCATCAATACTTAATATCTCATCTAAAGTGTTTTCGTAACCATTAGAGATGAGATATTTCTTTATTAATTCTTTTTGAAAGTTGTCGTCTAAAATATTCATAGATACGTCAACAGATTGCATATCCATATCATCAGTCTTAACTTTCGTTATGACATTAACATTTTTAGATTTATATTTTTTTTCAAAATAAGACCTAGCTCTCTTTAATCTTTCTTGCGTAAAATTATCCGGAGTATCCTCCCAAACAACTTGTATGTAAGGGTTTTCTAAAGTATCCACATTTAGTTTATGGTTCATATAACTATAATTTAATTCTTTTGGTGGATTAAATAAATCCATCACTAATACTACATTTTAAGATTAAGTGGTTGCTCACCCGCAACTACCTCATCATTTTTAGTGTCTGCGGATAACGATTTTTTATACTCATCTAATCTCTTAGTCATTTCAGCGTTATACTCCTCCTGCATTCTTTTTTGTTGTCCTTGAATCTTTTGATTTCGTTGTTGGACTCTTTTACGGTGAGCGGTAGCCCCACCTCTTGTTTTACTTTTTGGCATAATTTTAATTTTTATATATTTATTAATATGAGAGAACAACTAACAAAAATACTTTCCCATAAAGTTGTTAAACTTTTATTCTCGGTCTCAATTATTGTCTCTACTATACCATCAATTATACAAGATTTTAGTGGAGGAGTCAACAATGGTTATACACATTATGGATTAATGTTTATTGGGATAATGTATGGAATGGAAAGTTTATTATGGATAATGGATATATGGAAAAAATAGAATTTTTTAATCAGAAAGTTACTGAACTTGAAAAAGGTCTTGAGAATAATCACCCTAATTTTGATGAAATGGACCTTTATCAAGTGAAAAAAGAAATGTTACTGTATAAATTAGAGAACCCTAAAGACACTAAAATTGATATTCTTTTATCTTTAATGGATAACCTAGATACTGCTTTTGATAAGGACCAAACCGAAAAAATGAATCGTAAATTAAATTTACTAACCATATGGTCAACTATTTTTCTACCCTTATCTTTCTATACCGGTATGTGGGGAATGAACTTTGATGATGTTCCTTTACTAACCGGTGACCACGGATTTTGGGTTTTTTTAGGTTTAACTATTTTTACAATAGTAGGTATGTTTTATTACTTTAAGAAAAATAGATGGTTCTAATTGATGTAATGATTAACCATATCAGTAAATCCCCCATTAGAAAACTCACCTGTTAATAGTATATACACTAAGTATATCCACCCAAATAGGTAGTGAATCACTAACCAAAATAATGATTTATTGAAGTACCAACTAACTATCATTGCGATTATTTTAAAAACTAATCTCCAATCACCCGGTATTAAGTAATACTTAACTTCTTTTATTTCTTCATCCATTACTTTTAGTCTCTTCAAACCAATCAACGATTGTGTTTATAATCCATACCCCACCAGACGCTAACATACCATCAAAGAAAACACCAATAATTATATTAGTTTCTAAAACACTAACAAATGGTGACCAAATCGCACTCATCACAAATCCAACCCATGTTGATGTACACATCATACAAGAGATTAACCCCGATAAAAATGAACCTAAAAAGTTAAGAGGTAATAATTTATTTTCACCCCATCTGTGTATACTATCTCTAAAACCATTAAAAATTGAGCCGTATACTAATATTTGACTCATCCCATATGCGGCTACTAACCAAATTACTAATTCCATTATTTATATAATTTATCGTTTAAATTTGTAGAACCCATAAATTTACCTTTAATGGGTCCTCTTATATTCTCTAATTCTACAACATTTTTTTCTATTTGTAAAATCTTTTCATCTTTTTTTCTTATTTCATCTTTCATACTTGATATTGTCTCTTGAAGTAACTTCATCTTATCTTTATTGTCGACCTTTATCTCTTTAGTGACTTCGACAATCACTTCCCTTATAACTTCAACAGGTTTTTCTATTACCTCAGGGGGTATACTCTCCAACTGTTGTATTTTTTTAGATAGTTCACTTATCTCAATTTCGGTGTCCGTTAGTACCACATCTAAAGACTCTTCTAATTCTTCAATTTTTTTAGTAAGTTCATTTACCTGTTCATCATCTGTAACGTCAATTAATTTTTCTATAAAAACTTTAATAGGTTTTTCAACCTCAACCATTTTTTCAACTATTATCTCTACTTCTACTATCTTTTCTACTATCTTCTCAACTTCTACAATTTTTTCTACTTCAACGGGAACTTCTATGATTATTTCTTTTTTAATTATTTTTTCAACCTCAACAGGAATCTCAATCCGAACTTCTTTCACTACTACTTTTTCTTCAACAATTACTTGTCGACCATCTTCAGTAGTTAGTAAACCATATTTTTCAATTTGGTAACCTTTATTAAAACACGAACTTATAAACTCGTCAAAATCAAGTTCGTTTAAATCACAAAAAGACTTTATGTCTTTAAGTTCTTTAATGGTTAAATTAATAATTGGTGAGTTCTTCTTTGCCATGTTCTAAGTCTTGAATGTCGGTTATTTTAAAAGATAAAAAAGGTCTAGGATTTACTAAGTCAATAAATTCGTATTTATCATTTTCTAAGTCATAGGTACCAAAACCATGTTTACTTATGCTTTCTCCAAAATTTTGTTGAATTGTTGAACCTACCATATATGCCTTTTTTTTATTAGGTATATCAATAACTTGTCTTTTATGTATATCACCACATAGTAATATATCTAAACCTTTAAATTTTTCAATATCATAGGCGTGGTCACCAAAACCATATCCAGTATCAGTAACTAATCCCTGTATTGGGTCATGAAATAACCCTACTTTATAACCCTTGGCTGTAGATATTTCAGGTGGTATATTACCTTGGAACTGTGAATATACACACCAACTTACATTATTGTCCTCATAAATACCTCTATCTCGATAGTAAACGATTTCGGGGTTCTTAAGTGAATTGATAATTGGTGTTAACGCATCTAACCTATTAAGATTATTATTTAAAAAGTCATGATTACCAGGTATGAGTACTATCTTAGATATCTTACTACACTCCGTGAGTATCCAAGCAACAATCTCAATAAGTTCAGGAGTCATTTGATTTTTACTATGAACTAAATCACCTGTAAAAACAATACGGTCAGGCTTAATATCCTTAAATTTATTTAACATATCAATTATAATACGTCTATATAAGTCGTGGTCCTTAAATAACCTTAAATGTAGGTCTGAAAAATGTACTATCTTTTTTATCATAAACAACTAAAATATCTATCTCCCCTATCACATAGGAAGGTTATTACTGGGCCCTCAGGATTATATTCTTCAATGTATCTCTCAGCAGCTAATATATTAGAACCGGCTGAAATACCAACAAATAACCCATACTCTTTAGCTAACTTACGCGCTTTAGATTTGGCGTCCTCAGTACTAATAGTAATTATTTTATCCACAACAGTCAAATCCACTAAGAATTTTGAACCATCACCTATACCTTGTATACCATGTAACCCTGGTTCCCCACCGCTCATAACTGGTGACTCTTTAGGTTCTACCGCAATTATGTCCATATCGTGGTAATACATTTTTAACATTGGTCCGACACCCATAATAGTTCCTCCTGTCCCAGTGCCACTTATCAACGCACTTGGTTCAATACCAATATTTTTACATTGATGTAGTATCTCAACCGCAGTACCTTCCCTATGTGATTCAATATTTTTTTCAGAACCAAATTGATTACAATTAAACCACCCATTATCTTTCGCTAACTTATCTCTAAGATTAATTGCAGTATCAAATTCACCTTCAGGTACCTCTATCAATTCTGCGCCATAAAACCTTAAAGTCTTTTTTCTTTCTTCTGACATATTAGAAGGCATAACGATTACACATCGATAACCTCTTTCCGCAGCTAACCACGCAAAAGACACTCCCATATTACCGGAAGTAGCTTCAATTATTGTGTCACCCTTCTTTAGTGTACCATTTTTTTCAGCATGATTTAAAATATACGATGCTGGTCTATCTTTAATTGAACCTGTTGGATTAAATAATTCAGCTTTGGCATACAATTTCTCACTTATCTTAATAAGTGGTGTGTTACCTATATTGTCTGATAACCTCATCCTATTGAATTGAATTTATCATTAATATAAATATTGAATTTCTCCCACCGAGTTAATTTAGTACCCCATAATTCTAAGTCGTCCATATGTGTGCACCATCTATCCCATTTTTCAAATAAAAACAGAACGTCTATAGTGAGGTCACCACGATGTGTTGCAGTTGGAAATGTCCATGTAATTTCAAACAAGGAACCTTCCCATGTGATACCATTCTTAATATTCATAATTTGAAAACCAAACTTATTATGTTCGGCACCTAAATAAAGGATAAAGGAACTGTACTTAAACCCCCAACGATGGGTCTTCCACGCTATCTTCTGTAGTATTTTTCTCATTTTTATTAATTTTTTCACTTTCATTCCACATCTCTTCCCAAAAGTGAAACTCTTCTTTATTATCCATCACATATATACATTAGGTGGTCTACCAGGGAAATCTTGACCAAAATCATCCGTATTTGGTTCCTTTATTGTTATCGGCATAGTTGGTGAACTATCCCGTCTAATAATTATTGGTTTTTCTTCGTTTAAATCAACTTCAGTTATCTTATTTTTAATGTGTCTAATTTCATCAACACCTAAATTAATTTTACCTTCAATAAACCCATCAACCCATATTACAAAATCTCTACTCTTCATTTCCTAAAATATTAAAATCTTTATTTATGTGCGAACATTCGGTACATCTATATGTTTCCATCGGTATTAACTCATCAGTTACCGCACCTGTTAGTAACTTACTAACTTTTTTTATTATTGTCACCTTATTGTAGAAAATATTTTCACAATTTTCACATTTAACATTTGGTAAATCCATAGGATTTACCCTCATTTGATTATTATTTCCTATATCCATAATTTATTTTTTTAATGTACAAAATGAAACAATAATATATCTTTGTCCCGATTCAACAGGTAACCCACCATGCCAATGCGTAATTTGACCAGGATGTATAGATATATCACCTTTCTTTCCTTTTAATTTAGAGTTTTGATTAGGGAAAAATGTACCGCCCCCTTCAAAATCCTCATTTAATGTTACAACAGTAGTTATTTGACTCGCATCATGATGTAACGATAAGTGATACTGAGCGTAGGGATGATATCGAGCAATAAAATTCTCACTATTCATATCTAACCATGAACTTTCTTCTAATTGAAACATTTTATAACTTAATGGCCACACATATTTTTTAAGAATTTGTTCATATGTTTCACCTAAACCGATAGTACCTAAAACCATATCAGTCGTTGGATAGCTTTCGTGTCTATCTACAGTCCAACAGTTACAGGCTTCTGACTCTTCAATAATAAAATCACAGAACTCATCTGTAAATGCCGGTATAGTGTAAATATTTACTAATTCCTCGTGAGCATATAATTCCCAATTATTAGACATTAATTCAGGTTTTAAAAACCTTCGTTCCCATTTCTCAGGGTTATCAAAATACGTATACAATTCTGGGTGAATATAATTATTATGTTTATTTTTCATTATTTTCTTTTTTATCTCTTTTATAATTTAAATATATAATTCCAAAACATAGTCCAAACATAAATGATGGAAATACCCCACCTGTTTCCCTACCAATTAGAAAAAATATAACCCCAAGGATTATTAAAAAATTATTCGACACTCTAATCACTTGTACAATATGTCATTAAAAAATACCTATCCCCATTAGAAACTCTTTTCATTCCATATCTATGAGTTATCTGACCAGGATACATATAAACGTAACCTTGTTTAGGTGTTATAGTTTTACCATATTTACTAAACACTAATTCCCCACCATCACTATCATTATCTAATTTACAATAAAGTGAAATATGTACATAGTCATGATGCATTCTAATATCTTGACCTTTCTCTAACTTTAGTATATTATTATCAGGTTGTAATAATTTCCATTTTTTACCTTCTAAGTGCCACTCTTTTTGGACAATACTAAAGATATAATCATGAACTAAATGAGTCATAACTTTTTCTAAATTAAATGTCTTAAGATTAGTTGAATAAACTGGCGTACCCCATCTATTAACTTGGTCCCAATTAACTGTTTTTAATATTGAAACTAAATTATCACAAAAGTTAGTATTTAAAAATGGGAATTCAAATACGTCAGGAGCTACCTCTTGAACCATCATATCCCACTCGTAAGATAAAAACTCTTTTCTAATATTTCTATTTTTCCATACATCGATATCTGTATCGTCAAACATATCGGGAAATATCTTTTTATATTCCATAATCGGATAATTTTATATTCATTACTTTATTAATGGTATTTGAGGGTATTTTAAACTCCTGAAACTCACTGTCTCCCTTTAATAATACAATAACACAACCCAAAAGTGAAATGTTTTCATATTTTGTACCTTCTAACATTTTTAATATAAGCCTACCATAAAATGGTAATTGTAACTGATAGTGTCCTAACGCATTGTCAGGTAAGTCTTGAAATGGGAATTTCATTTGTTTAGTCCAATAAGATTTTTTAAAGTTTTTTTCTTTATTAGTTTTCCAATCTGTTATAACTAAACCAAAACCTGTTTTATCTTTATTCATAATTAACCAAACTTTATCGGGTTGACCTGTATAACCTAACTCTGGATGACCTAATACCATCTCCGTATCTAAAAGATACGCCCCTCTTTCTTCCATTAGTTTAAGGAATTTTTCACCAGCATTAATCATAGAATTACTTCTTAATTCTTGTTCAATATCACACTCAAATAATGGTTTACGAACTTCTTTGTACCCACCATACATATCAATAGTTTTTTTCTCTAATATAAAGTGAGCTCGAGAACCCATATTAGTTGCGTAAGAACCTGCCGCTGACCATTCATCTAATAAACGTTCCATTTCAACTCTATCACCTTTAGACTTTTTATAAGCAATATCTTCGGCCGGAAATGGTTCATAAAAATTTTTAAGTAATTTAGAAACAGATGGGAAATTGTTTCTTACAATACCGTCTTTATCTTTCATAAAGTAGATATGTTCCTCCTCTGTAAAAGACAATTGGAATTCCTTTTGTTTGTTATCTATAATGTCTCTAATTTCTTGTGAGACTTTTTTTAAATTTTCTATCATTTTTCTAATTTTATATAACTTCCTTCAGGTATTACACCCCTTAAATCCCCTAAATCTTTATCGTCTGGTAACTTAATAATATCTATCTTACCATATAATTTACCGCCACTTAATTTATAATAAAGACCTTTAGCATCTTCCCAAGCATCTGCATCTAAACAGATAGTTATTCTACCTTTTGACTTATCATATAAAGTCTCCCATAATTTTTCAGACAAGAATTTACCAAGCAAAGGTATAGAGTTTGGAACAAAAAAACTATCAAACACCCCTTCAACTACCCATATATCTTTATTCCAATCAATCCTACTCTCATTAAATATCAATAACTCCTTTGGGGCTTCAGGGTTTTTATATTTTAATTTTGAATATTTATTCCAACTACGAGCAACAAAGTAATTTAATAACCCACCATCATCAAAGGATGGTACAATAATTCTACCAGCATATTCACCACTAGTCGCAAAACCAATATCGTATTTCTTAATAATATCATCAGTAATACCTCTTCTTTTTAAATAATTGTAAGCTTGTGCTCTTGGTGGATATATTGAACTAACATCTGAAAATCTTTGATATTCTTTAGGTATTCTAAGTGTTTTGTATTTTCTGTGGTCCTTAACAAACTCATCGGGTCTAACTAAAGTATAAAACTGTTTATCTTTTTTAGACCCATATTTATCAATTAACCGACCTAAGTGTCCGTGAGTACCATGTGTTTCGGAACATGCCCAACATTTATAAACGTGTTGAGAATAATTTATCTCTAAATTACCTTTACCATCGCCCTTATCGGAACCTTTAATATCATGAGAACAAACAGGGCAGTCAAAAGAAATTTGTGCTCTCATTTCATTATGTAAATGTGAGTTACCAAAAATATTAACCAATAGGTCAACTACCAATAATTCGTCTTGATTGTCCATATAGGACTAAATATAGAATAAAATAATTATATAGTCAATTACCAAATACCTTGTTGTTTCATATATCCTTGAACACATGTATATGCGTCTGCTTGGTCAAAACATTCCTTCTTTAATGTATTGTTTCTAGTATATAACCAAACTATTTGTGGTTCAGAGTCGGCCACTTTTTTCCAAACAATTTCCTTTTTGTCAATAGTTTTAGGTAACCCACCAAAAAGTACTCTTTTTCCCTTACCATTATCATTTACCAATTCTGGCCATGCAAATTTACGGGAATTATATGTTGAAATATAACAAGGAACTAAACCTAACACTTCATAAATAACTCTTGAAATCATAGAGTTGTAACGTAATAATATACCTACAGTCCATATGTTATTAGAATTAAGTAGTGGTTCTTCGATAATTACTCTTACAATATTTAAATCTTTATATCCCTCTATTTTTTCTTTAAACCCGTCTACTTTAAGAAGTAATTCTTCTATCTTTTCTTCTGGTTTAGGTTTAATAACTGGTGAGAAATGTGTTAATTCTAAAAGTTTCTGACTGTTATCATCGAATAGTGCCCACCCAATAGTTTTCGTAGATATATCTAACCCTAAAACTTTAGGGGTATTATTTAATTCTTGTTTTGACATGTAATTATATTAAAAATCTAATTTTATAGTGTACTGTTGTACACCTTGTCTCTTTTCGGGAGACTGTATCTTAGATATAATCATAAGTTCTTTCTTAGAATCGTAAAGACCAACTTCCGTAATGTAAGCTGAATCTGCAGATGACCATGTTGGGTTTTGAGATGTTAGAAATTGTGTCGGACCTAAATTACATTTGTAGTTCATCACATATATGGTTGCTTGTATATCTGACGCTATGTTACCATAAAAATAATATTCATCACCAAAAGTAAGTGTAGGTTCTGCTTGATTATTATCGGGTAAATCAATGTAATTTGATAAGTTATATAAATCACCATTACTGACCGCGGTATCATACATAGTTTTGTTTAAAACTAATGTGCTTCCAGTTAATCCTGAAACAGTTATGTTACCGTTAACGGATGTTGCACTTAATTGACTAGTTAGATTTAATTCGTACCACTCTGTCGGGTCAGGCTTCTCACCAGAAACAACTTTTTGTGCTAGTATTACAATATCATTTGCTGAAAACCCTGATTGTGAATTATCACTAACTAAAAATGGAAATTCGTTACCAAATCTAATAGTTACATCTGCGGTGTCTGGCGGACAATCTGGGTCGGTACCACATACTTGAGTATAGTAGTTACAATGTAATGATTCTGTAAATGCTGAATGATTAAATCTATATGTTAACCATAAGCATTCTGTCGTACCCGATAATAATCCAATATCACTACCCGATGTACCATTAAACGTATTCGGAACAATTAACCCTAATTTAGGAGCTGGAAGAGTCCAGTTTCTATTTGATTTATAACTTAATGACGCAATAATTTCGTCATCATCAAAAGTTATCATCTTTAAGTCAGGCCAAACTTTACCAACCCTATTAGGGAAACCATTACTATTCGCGTTGTCGTCCCATAATTGATAATATCTAATACCTGGATTATTCATATCCACATTAACATTAGACTCAATATAGTAAGGTGTAAATAAATTTTTACTATCAAATCCTTCAGGGTCAACATAAAATGTTTGTCCCATAGTACCACCTGATGATTTATGCCACATAAGTGTTGGTATATTAACTCTAAATCTACGTCCTGGACCTGTTTGACCTGAAAGTGGATATACCGTATCTGTCGTAGTTAGTGCAAATTTCTCACCATAAAAATTATCAATAGATTGGTTAGTATAATGAACAATAGCAATTGATTTTTGGTCAGATGGAGATAAGTTAATTTTTTCTGAAAAAGAATTGTAATAATATGTTGAGTCCGTGTCTGTTTGTCCCGTATTTGAATTATAACCTAAATATTCTTTTGTACCTGTATATCCTGTGGACCCGAATTGGTCGTACCCTTGTTTTACATTCGTAAATAAACCCGCTGGGTTTTCAGTCCATGGGATATTCATGTTCCATACCTTAACAAAATAATTAGAAATGTCACAATTACTTTCAAAGTTAATTGCATCTTGATTCCAATAAAATTCAGGAGTATAAGTATCATAAATTTCTGTCATACCTGAAGGATAAAAGATAACTCTAGCGTTTCCGGTGTATCCCAAAGATTGTAAGTCAGGAAAATCTCTATCCACCTTAACACTTATAGGTCCTGTGTTTCCTGAGGTAACACCTGTAATGCCAACAACTCGATATGTTAGAATAGGGTAATTATTAATAATAGGCTGAGTGTTAGAAGTATCTGAGAAAAAAACTGTCATAATATGATTGGCCTTTACCGTACCACTAACCGTTGCGTCGATAATAGATGCGTTTAAACTAACGGTATTACCTGAAATTAAAGTACTCATAGGTAAGACATAGTTAGGTGTAATAGTATATGCACTTGAAGTAAACGCAGTAAAACTATTATCTTTAACATCACTAAAAGTGTAAGAGGTTTGACCAGTAAAAAAACCTAATGTGGCTGCGGTATTATAGATATTATCTATTTGTGGTTCAGGAATTGGGATTCCGTATGTGTTAGTTGATTGTGTCGATACTAATAATGGATACTTAACATTCGCTTTATTTTTTTCAGGTAATGGGGATAAGTTCTGAGCATTGTACTCAGCATCTAACACTTTACCTGAAGATAGATTAGCGTTTGGTATACAGTCATAACATACTTCACTATCACCTACTTGAAAATAAGAGACATTGAATGCTCCTTCTGAAATTCTTTTCCTTCCCGCGTCAGTTAACTTACTGTTAATTAATGCCGCGGTATCTTTAATTATATATCCCATGTTTTATAAATAGTTTTATTCTCTAATTTTTTTTAATTTTTTATACTACAAAAGAGGATAACATCCCGATTGAAAGGATTCTCCACTCTCTGTGTTCGAATTATTAACTACAGAATTACAATTTCCTCCAGAAATAACTATATTATTCGCTTGAACATTAATTTTATTTGTCGCTTCGATTGGACATGCACAACTACCAGCCGGTAAGAAGTTTAAATCTGTACTTGAAGTAACAGTACCCGTTAAGGTTGTTGTGTTAGTGAGTGATATTGCCGTTGTTGTAGTAAACGTATCTATTAGTACAGTATTAGGTGATGGACAATATGGTGATGGATTACCATTTAATGTTGTAGGTGATGTTGATGTGAATGTTAATGGGGACCCATTTAAATTACCTGTTATTAAATCGAAGAACGTTATTTGTCCTTGAGATGTTGAGTTTGTTCTTGTTTCTATATGTGTAAAATTCAAATCAAATGTTAATGAAACATTATTAGGTAATGCCGGACTAACAGTAACTGAATAATCATATGTCACCACTTGTAGGTTACTCGCTTGATTAGATATTACCTCATTAGATTTAGTCACAAATAAAGTATACGTTATCGATGGTAACCCATTATTAATTATAAAGATATCTGTTGTGGTGCTTGAGGGGGTATCACTATCAGTTACTAATCCAACGTAAGAACCTGGTGAAATACCTTGAAACTGCCCTGAGGATTGGGTTGGTGATACACCTTGTATACTATATGTGTATGGTGGTACCCCTTGGGATGCGGTCATTAGGATACTACCATTAGAACCTTCACAATTAGGGTTACTTACTGACGTAGTTAAAGAAAGTGGGGGACCAGTACAAGGTCCAACCGCAACATTCCATGTGAATTTAGGGTTACCACCATTATTGGTCCACGTACCTAAAGGTTGGGATGTCGGTGGGCTCTGAGTTAGAACCATATTACCTATATTACCACCAATAGATGTCCATGTTAATACTTCCCATCTCCCACTACTAATATTATATGACATTGTAAGACCATTAGCACTATCAACCCATTGATAGTTACCATTACTGTCCGTACCATTTGCAGTGAATTCATATTGTTGAGATAATGCGGGGTTAGTATTTATACCGGTTAAACATAGTGTGTCTTGCGGTAACGGTGTTGGGGTTGGTGGATTACAACTACTACAATTACCGTATGAATTAGAAACTGTAAGTGCTGAATACGTTAAACCAAGACTACTAATTGGTCCGATAAATTCCCAACAATCTACAATTTCATTAAATTTAATGATAGGTTTAACATTAGGGAATGGTGGCGCATATGTACTACCTGAAACATATATCGTTTGAGCTGCAAATCCAACACACGAATCAAATTGATATATTACTCCACTTGCACTTCCAACCACACATTCGGTAGTGATACTATAATCCCCAAAATAGTCAACGACAGTTGCGGAGTAAGTACCAGGTAATAAATTACTCAATGTATCTCCCTGTTGCGAAGTAATACCGTTAGTCCATGTAATCGAATAAGGTGGGGTACCACCAAATACCTGAACTTGAGCAATACCATCAGATGATGTAGGTGTTGAAGCATTAGTGACGTTACATTCTACCTCCATCGGTATTATGGTTATTATTGTACATTGATTTCCTGATAGTGCCGCCATTATTTATTTTTTAAATTACTAATCATTGTAAGGTTATTGTTAATTCTAATGATTCACCAGTACTAAAAGGTGGCTCATTTGTGTAACTTTCTAAAGTTAATATAGGAAACCTAACAAAACTTTGGGCTACGCTGAATAGTGGGTCGGGCTCATCAACTGTTAATACAACATTTTCAAAAGGATTATCTATGGATGTAATTAAAAATTCACTACCTGTAGTTACACCTGTTAGTTCATCAGTTCTATCGATAGAACCATTTTCTTCTCTCGCAACTAAAATATCTGTCGCCCCCGTTATCGATAACGTTGAGCTACTGATTGAACCATTCGGACTAAACATTATTTTACCATTACTCATACCACTACTACCTAATGCCATCGTATAATAGAAGTTATAAATCACGCCACTTGTCGATGAAGGAGTAACTGTTGGAGTCGGTGTGTTAGTAGTCGTATTTGTTGGAGTATTAGTTGGAGTTTGTCTTGGAGTAGTCGTTGGGGTATTAGTTGGTGTATTAGTGGGTGTAGATGTGTTCGTAGGAGTATTAGTTGGGGTATTGGTAGGTGTGTTAGTAGGTGTTTGAGTTGGAGTTTCAGTTGGAGTTTCAGTTGGAGTAACTGTTACTTCAGCAGTTCCTGTAGGTGTTTGAGTTGGAGTTTCAGTTGGAGTAACTGTTACTTCATCAGTTCCTGTAGGTGTTTGAGTTGGAGTTTCAGTTGGAGTAACTGTTACTTCAGCAGTTCCTGTAGGTGTTTGAGTTGGAGTTTCAGTTGGAGTAACGGATGGTGTCGCAGTATTTGTTGGTGTTTGACTAGCTCCCGGACTTGATGTGACGGTAGGGGTTGGAGTCATTGTTGGAGTAGTTGTAGGTGTTGGGGTCGGTAAACCACACCCTCCAATTGTGAATGAAACTGCACATTGGAAATTCGCAGAGCATCCCTGTAATACCCAATTTATAGTATCAGGTGAGTCTATACTCATATTTAGGTTATAATATAAAACACCCGCTAAGTTATAAAATGACACTTCCCATCTATTCCCAACCCACTGTATTGTTCCATTACCTGGTGAGACCCACTGAGCTCTTCCATTGTGTAATGTTGGAGATAAGGTATATGTTGCGGATGAGGTAAATCCGTTACCTGTAAATGAACCATAGTAATATGTCGGAGTTGGACATGGTGCAGAAACGGTAGGTGTCGGAGTCAGTGTTGGAGTAACAGTTACCGTAGGAGTTACCGTTGCGGTTACTGAAGGTGTTGGCGTCGGACCAAAACCAAAACAATCACAAACTTCGCAATTATCCGAATCAATTACTTTAACACAGAATGGAGAATTTTCATACTGAGATGGTAAGTTAAATGTATATGGGATATCCGCACTAATAATTTGACTAATATAAGTTTGTTGAGCATTAACTCCACAACCATTTGCCACCCATATTTGAAAGGGTGATGTTCCTGTTGCCGTATTTACTGATACTGTAGTCATTTATTTGTCTATCCTATTATTATAATCACTCACGTTATTAAGTGAATATGTTATGTTACTATAAGTATTAATCTCTCTTTCAATTTTATTTTTTTTATTCATATCATTTAAATTGGTACACATTGTGACCCTGCACCACATTCATATAAACTACCATCACATTTACCGAATAACCCATAATTTGGACTTGATGGGTCATTTTCAGTACTACATTGAGCAATTCTAAATACTCCTGTATTTCCGGTACCCGTATTAGATGCACCAATCCAATAATAAGCGTAGTGACCACCTTCAATACCATTTTGAATACCAAATATATGTGTTGGTTGGGTTGCGTCTATTCCATCACAAGTTAATTCTAAACTTACATTATAGTTTATTGAACAGAAAGTACTACAACTACTAGGACCTACTGGTCCTGATACCCATATTTGATGAGGACCCGATGGTTGTGGCGTCGGAGTTGGTGTTGGGGTCGGCGGTATTATAGGTGTTTGTGTTGGAGTAGGTGTCGGTGTTGGTGTTGGTGCACTACTACTTAATGGCGTACTAGATGGTAAAGGTGTATCATCTGTAGGACATTGAGTACAATTAACGTATCCATTGTCTATAGTTAATGAATATGTTGGACCCGTATATCCCGTTACTTCACCTACATAATCCCAACAACCACCCACTTCGTTAAAGGTTGATACGTTATTAGCTCCAGGGGTTGTAAGACCTACAGCATATAATGAATCATTATTTGTCTGTTGTGAACCTGAGAATACAATATCGTAGAATTGTGTTTGTTGTTGTGAAGCGGTTAAGTACCCAAATTGAGTACCTCCAGTAAACCTTAATAATTCAGTTCCAACTGCATATGAAGGTTTGTCTGTCCATGTATTATCATCCGCTAAATCTATAGAAACTAATAAAGTATATGGGTTAGTTGAACCTATAGGTAATTGACCGGAACCTGTACCCATTTTACTTGTATTATAAATACTCATTGTTGTGCCTGTTTTTACAACTTTAAATCTAATTTGACCTTTATCGTCATAGTCACCCGAACCATATGGTGAAGTACTTTGCCACACTAAAGTACTGAAATTACCGGCACCATCAGTAAACGATTGTGTATTATTATTTTGATTGAAAACTATTCTAGAGTTATTATTATCCCCGTTAATAGTTAATTGTAACGTTTGTGTTTGACCTGATGGGCCATATATACCATTATCATCTTTAAATGCTGCTAAGACAAGACCTATAGTATCATTATCATTCGCGGTACTACCCATAGTAACTTCATGTATATATTCCTCATATCCACAAGTAGAGTAAAAACCATTATATAACCCACTATTCTGCGAACATTGAATCATCTCCGTAACACCTCCAGCATCAGTAATCTTATTAATCGCGGTAACAACTGTATTAGATGCCCCACTAACGGTTAGATTTGAAGTAGTTAAAGGAGATGTCGACCAATTAGTACTTGTAGTTAAAAATCTTGTGGCTGTCGGGTTACCGTATTGTAAACCTGTATTTTCTGTTGGGTCCCATGTCGCCCATTTCCAACCATTTGGTCGTCCTTCAACGTTAAACCAAACAACAAATTTATTAATATAATCATTATAATAGAATTTACCACTATCGACATTAGTCTGTGATAATGATGGTCCAACGTTTTCACCTTCTGTCATTACAGAAGATAAAATACCTAAATAATCAAGGTTAGTTGTACCTGTATAGAAATAGTAATTACTATTATTAGTTATAATAGTACCATCTGTTTGTAGTCCTGATACAATAGTCGTATTAGGATAATTTAATCCCGCAAATGATGAGTATCTAACCCAATTAGAGATAATCGTATTAGGGTCAGTTTGTTCACCAAAGTTAATACCAGTTTCTGTACATGGTACACCATTACATCTTTCAAATAGACTAAAATATTCAACTGTTGGTGTTGGGCTAGGCGTGGCGCAATCGTCACAATCGGCATCTACACTATTAACAGATGTTAAAATATGTGTTGAAGAACCGTCAATTTCCTCAACAAACGTTAAGCAATATTCTATACCATCTATAGTACCATTAAATGTTGTACCCGATGTTACGGTACCTCCACTATAAGTTATTGGTGAGGTAACATAAAAATCTTGTATTCTTTGACTAAGGTCACAATTAGTTAATTTAGCTACTTCACCACAGTCAAAATATCCTTGGTCAATTACGAAAGTCACCTCACCACCGACAGATGTACCCCCTTGAGGTGTTGGTGTTGGTGTTGGTGTTGGTGTTGGTGTAGAGGTCACAGTAGTACCTGTGGTTATAATTGCCGAACACCCAGCAGTCGAAGATGTTGGGGTTAATGTTGGAGTATTAGTTGGTGTTACAGTATTGGTAGGGGTTATAGTTGGTGTTACAGTATTAGTTGGAGTGTTAGTTGGAGTGGATGTTGGACTTGCTCCCGGTGTACCTGTTGGCGTGACAGTGACACTAACTGTTGGTGTATAAGTTGGGGTATTCGTGTTTGTTGGCGTTATTGTAGGAGTATTTGTTGGAGTTTTAGTTGGGGTATTAGTTGGAGTTTCAGTTGGAGTGTTAGTAGGTGTAACTGTTGGTGTCACCGTCGCAGTTACTGAAGGAGTTAGAGTATTAGTTGGAGTATTTGTAGGAGTTACTTGAGCAGTTCCTGTTGGTGTAACGGATGGTGTTACAGTATTGGTTGGTGTATTAGTTGGAGTAGTAGTCGGACTCGCACCTGGAGTATCCGTTGGGGTAACAGTAACTGTATTAGTTGGGGTAACAGATGGTGTACCTGTTGGTGTAGCAGTATTTGTTGGCGTATTGGTCGGAGTAACTTGAGCAGTTCCTGTCGGAGTTACAGTATTTGTTGGCGTTATTGTTGGTGTAACTTGAGCGGTACCTGTTGGAGTTACAGTATTGGTTGGTGTAACTGTTGGTGTAACTTCAGCAGTTATTGAAGGAGTTACAGTAGTTGTTGGTGTATTTGTTGGTGTAACTGTAGGGGTTACCGTATTAGTAGGTGTCGATGTTGGACTCGCACCTGGAGTATCCGTTGGAGTCACCGTAACAGTCTGAGTTGGCGTATTAGTTGGCGTAACAGTTTGAGTAACCGTATTAGTTGGTGTAACCGTATTTGTTGGTGTAATTGTCGGAGTAACTTGTGCAGTTCCTGTTGGAGTTACAGTATTTGTTGGGGTATTTGTAGGTGTAACTGATGGAGTACCTGTTGGAGTTACTGTATTGGTCGGAGTATTAGTTGGAGTTACCGCTGCCGTACCTGTTGGGGTAACGGTATTCGTTGGAGTTACTTGAGGAGTACCTGTTGGAGTTACTGTATTGGTCGGAGTATTAGTTGGGGTATTTGTAGGTGTTTCAGTAGGTGTAGCAGTTACGTTAGCTGTTTCGGTAGGTGTATTAGTCGGCGTTTCAGTTGGAGTATTAGTTGGAGTATTAGTAGGCGTTTGAGTAGGTGTATTGGTTGGAGTCAAAGTTATTTGAGCAGTTCCTGTCGGAGTATTAGTAGGTGTTATACCAGGAGTAGATAAAGGAGTACCTGTTGGTGTATTAGTTGGCGTTTGAGTAGGTGTTTCAGTAGGCGTTTGAGTTACTTCAGCAGTTCCTGTTGGCGTTTGAGTAGGTGTATTAGTTGGAGTCAAAGTTATTTGAGCAGTTCCTGTCGGAGTATTAGTAGGTGTTTCAGTTGGAGTTGTAGTTACATCTGGTGTTACAGTTACAGATGGCGTTGTAGTTACAGCTGGAGTTACTGTTACTGATGGAGTATCTGTTGGAGTTGTAGTTACTGATGGAGTCCCTGTTGGTGTCGCTGTTGGTGTATGAGTAGGTGTAAGAGTTACGTTAGCAGTTTCAGTAGGAGTATTAGTAGGTGTTTCAGTAGGAGTTTGAGTTACGTTAGCAGTACCTGTTGGTGTATTAGTAGGGGTTTCAGTAGGGGTTTGAGTTACGTTAGCAGTTTCGGTAGGCGTATTGGTTGGAGTTTCAGTAGGTGTCAAAGTTACTTGAGCAGTTCCTGTAGGTGTTTGAGTTGGCGTATTTGTAGGTGTTTCAGTAGGAGTTTGAGTTACATTAGCAGTACCTGTTGGAGTATTAGTCGGAGTATTTGTCGGAGTTTCAGTTGGGGTAACAGTTACTTCAGCAGTTCCTGTAGGTGTTTGAGTTGGTGTATTTGTCGGAGTTTCAGTTGGGGTAACAGTTACATTAGCAGTTCCTGTTGGAGTATTTGTCGGAGTATTTGTAGGGGTTTCAGTAGGAGTTTGAGTTACGTTAGCAGTTTCAGTTGGCGTATTTGTAGGTGTTTCAGTAGGAGTATGAGTAGGAGTTACAGTCACATTTGGTGTTACAGTCACATCTGGTGTTACAGTCACATCTGGTGTTGTAGTTACTGATGGAGTATCTGTTGGGGTTACAGTTACTGAAGGTGTTACTGTAACCTCTGGCGTTACTGTTACATCTGGCGTTACTGTTACTGATGGAGTATCTGTTGGAGTTGTAGTTACAGATGGCGTTGTAGTTACAGATGGCGTTGTAGTTACAGCTGGAGTTACTGTTACTGATGGCGTTTTAGTTACAGCCGGAGTACCTGTTGGTGTTGTAGTTACAGCTGGAGTTACTGTTACTGATGGAGTTACTGTTGGTGTCGGTGTGTTTGTTGGAGTATTGGTAGGTGTGTTTGTTGGACAAGTCACACAAGAAGGACAGTCTTTATAAAAGTCACTAATATCTAACGTTATTGTTGCTCCTGTTGTTTGGGTTTCACTTACAATATCCCAACACGTACCATTATAAGTAAAAACATCGCCGTATAATGCACTAGGTTTTATTAGTGGGTCGGAACAAGCCACTATGAATTTTTCTGATAACGTTATCGATTCATCACAACAATCAATAGCATCTATTAACCATTCGGCACATGGATGCGTCGTCTGACATTTAGTACAATCAGTTGAATCGGATGTGTTTCTAACACCATCACTACCACTTCCACCTGTAGCAAACGCATAATAACAACAATCATTAAAAATGAATGCAGCACCAGTGGTAATAAAATTATTAATTAAAGCGTCAGGAACCATAATAGATAGTTCTAAAGTATCAGTACAACAATCTCTAATTCGTAATTCACGATAACTTACTGTTTCCGTAGGAGTTATAGTCGGGGTATTTGTAGGTGTTTGAGTAGGAGTATTGGTTGGAGTCGGAGTTTGAGTAGGAGTATTGGTTGGAGTCGGAGTTGGTTCAGAACAAGGATTTTCCAAAACACACTTTTCACAATCGGCAAATTCTATGGACAATGTAGCCATTGGACCACCGAAACCCAAAGAATTTATGAGTTTATAACAACCACCATTATAAATAAATATATCATTTATAGACCCATTTGTATATGAAAGATTAGTAGAGCCAAAAGGAGGACAACAAGACTGAAATTGACCATTAGATATTGTAGGTGAAGGTGTAGGTGTGGGTGTTGGGGTTGGTGTTACATCACCACTAGGACAATCAAGACATGAGCTACCATTCCATACCGACTGTATTGTACCTATAAATGTTACGGTAGGGGTACAACTACCACAGTCACTAATCGCTAACCAACAATTACCAAAATTATCTATAAACCCAGTACTACCCGCCACTAAAGGTGGTGTCGAGTTATTACCAATACATGCTATCGCATTATTAGAACAATTACGAACACAAATGTTTGGAACATCATTATGTACTATGTACCCATCTAAAAGATAATGAAAAGGACCATTTAAACTTATAGATATTAAATCTTCTTCGTTATTAGATTTTTCATAACTATAAATATTTTCCAATAGTATACTATCGCCATCAATTCTTACTAACTTATAATCATCACCTAAGGATAAGTCTTTAACATTTTTAAACTCGAACTTCGAATCTACGGTATCATATACCAATATTTCCTTATCATTTAATGATAATTCATTAATACTAATAAATTCATTATTTTGTTTGGAAACTTTGTTAACTTCAGAAGAAACATATCGTAACTCCTTTATTTCTTTAGTGGACCATTGTAAACCATCTTTAGGTATGTCATCATTGGGCAAAGCAATAGTTTGCAATGACATACCTTCTTGAACATTTTCAATATTCAAAAAAGTGCCGTCGCGTAATAAAACTTTTTGACCTACCTTATATCCAACCATATACTTAAATACTTTCTATATAAATAATCGCATAAGCGATTTTGTAACATTTTATTATGACTCTTTTCTTAATTTACCATCATAATGGTCAAATCGGTCATGTTCAGTTGGAGTAAGTAGTAAAATTCCAGGTGTAATGTTACCTTTAACTGTTTCTTGAAACATATATGACATCCATGTTTGCTCAAATGGTCTAGCCCATTTTTCTGTTAAAAACATTTTTCTATTACCGAATTTAGATACGACTTGTGGCCAATTACAATAGTAAATCTCCCCGTGAGCATACGGTACGCCGTTAAATGTGTCGATTTTAGTTATCTTAGTTTTAGGTGCGTTAGGGTCTAAACCTTGAACAGGTAATGTTGATTTTTCGGGCCAATGAATTTCTCTAAAAGATTGAGGTACATTATACCAAGCCCACTGAACTCGATTATCCCCGTAAAACTCACTAAAAGATAATTTTAGAAAATCAAAATTATTTTTTTTAGTTATTTGTAATGATTTTCTATATAAACCATCAACAAATCTATTAAACCCATTTTTACCTATTTCACCTTTTTTAGGGTAAAAGAACATATCGTCTTCAAAAAAGAAATAGTAGTCGTACCCATTCTCTTCGGCGTGCTCAGCAACCCATTGTCTACCACCGCAGATACCTAAATTATCTTTTTTAATATGAGTAATCCCATACTCTTCACATAATCTCTCATATTCTGGTGTGGTACTTAAATCTGTTGAATTATCTAATAAAATCCATTTTGGTTTAGTAACAAAATCTTCATCATATTCTTTCATTGATTTTATTAATGTTTTAACCTGATTGGGACTATTAAATGTTATCACATAGAGTGCAGTATTATTAATATCTAAATCATTTTTTAATGATATAGTTTTTGACTCACTTAATACTACATGATTATCATTTTTAACATCTTCAAAAAATTTATTAATCAACCCATTTCCCTCTATAAGATAGTATTGGTAATTTTCGGGGTAACGATATAAAAGAATCGAAAATAGAGACTCTTCTGTACCCATATATCCGTCTTTTAGAGTACTTTTCATTAAATTATAGTATTCCGTATTAAAATCAGATATATCTTCAACTGGTCCCCCAAAAAACCCCCCTCTACATACTTTATTTACTTTACCACCGGCCAATTCATTTAATTTATTATATTCGAACCCATGAATTTCACTATTAGTCTCATATGGAAAGGCAATGAACGTCATTTTGTCAGTTTTTTCCATCTTACTTAAAAATAAATCCTTAACAAAATATCCGTTATGTACAGTATTAGTGATACCGGCATCTAACCAAAATAAATGAGTGGATTTAAATTTATCCATAATTTTTGCGTCATGTAAAAGATATGGTTTAGACATCACTAATGGATTATATAAATCTAATTTAGCTTGGGTTGATTCCCCTAACCATCCTGTTTGATTATACCATTCTTTATTAGTTCTTATTTTTTGAATTGGTTCATAAAATTCTCCTTTAAACCAACTTTGGTCTCTAACAATAAATTGAGTATTCTCATGTTGTCTAATTTTAAAGACAAATTCTTCTAATTTTTTATCTCCAAAAATAATCATATTATTAGGTGTCTCTAATAATTGTGAAAACTTCTCTAAATAATGCTCATAACTACGTGACCATCCTTCTGTAAGTCCATCTCTTTTTATATCCCATAAACCTGTGACTATAGTAACCCCATTACTTTTCATATCTACCATTATTTCTTCTTTTTTATTGTAAATCTCATCATATAACTCTTTAGTAATACCAACAATATCATCTGCTTCGATACCATATATGTAATTCGCACTATTTAATTGTTCTATCAAAGATGTTTTCTCAAAATCCTCAATACTTGACCATTCCGCTCTTACAATTCTAGGTCTATATTTTTTTAAATCAATTTGTTTAAAAATATTATAATCATGTCCTTCGGCATCAATTTTAACAACATCAAAACTATCTATATTATGTTTAGTTAATAGATGATTGAAGGTAATACATGGTACTGTAATTTTTTTTCCGTATTTTTCAACCACTTCACGGTCACCTTCACTACCTAGTCCATTCTTTGGTGGGTATACCGCACTCATCCCTAAAAATGCTGGATGAACTAATCCTTGGTCAATAACTGATTTATCAATGGTTAACATTGTTATTTCTCCATCATAATCTGAAATTGCACTATTTTCAAATAAATTACCATCATCATTATAATTTTCTTTTAATAAGTCATAATAAACAGGAATAGGTTCAACATATAACCCTTTAAAGTTATACATTTTTATATACCCTGACATCTCATCAAAAGTAATCCCATCCATCGCACCGATATTAAGTGTGAATAATTTCTCACCCTTTTTACCCAAATGATGTAGAGCATCATTAAAATAATCTGTTTTTTTTAATTCTATCATTATGTCAACACTATAAAGTTTTTTTGCCACCCTTCGTATTGAGTCCACTCTTTATTTAATTCTTTTGCAGTTTCAATAGCAAATTCATATTCATCTTGTCTATGTGTATCATCCATAATTATAGGTACTGAAGTATCGAACCTATCCCAATACTTTTTAATATTATTTCTAGTTTTTTCTTGACCTAAGTTAGGTGGACCATCAACAATAATAAGAGAATATTCTTCAGGTAAAGAATTAAAAACTATTTCAGGTTCGTACCAACCATCTACTAATTCTGTTAGTATATAATTAGCTTTAGGTGCTAATTTTGTAAATCTCTCTTGATGTTCTAAACTATATGTGTTGAAGTGTTTAGATAACTCCATCGTTCCAGGACCACTACCTATCTCAATAATGTTTGAACCTTTTTCAATATTATTATATATCCAATAAAAACACTCTATAGATAGTGCCCAACCGTCTAAATTATTTAAGTTGGTGTCGAGGTCTTTTAATTGTGGGAAAATTTGATTTAAATCTTTCATTTTTTTTTATTTTCTAATTCTTTCATTTTTTATTTTCTATTTCCTCAAAGAATTTATAAAAACTCTTTTTACTGTTTAAAAATTCTGTTGTAACATGTTTCATTGGTGTATCCTCGTGATACCACGTTCCAAATATAAATGTTTCATAATCCTCAGGTCTATCGTAAGAGATTGTAGACATCATCGCTTCATGATTTAGTAAATACTCTTTTTCTAAACATACTTGAGAGTATTCTTCAAATGATTTAAAAAAGTTAGGAAGTTTACTAACATGTCCCCCAATAATTCCACCAACGGTTAAAGACTTATATTTGTGTTTTTTATCTAAAGTATTATTAAGTGTAGTTGCATTATGAAAAAATTGAGTGTTCGTTAAATTAATTAATTTATCACCTACCCAATTATTAATTTTTTTAAAAGTATCTGTATTAAAAATTTTATCGAAAGTGTATCTATATTTATTTGTTGACGTACCTGTAATCTTATCACCATTACTATTAAATCTAAAAGGAAATAACCCAACATGAGATAAACCAATATCGACCCAATATAAATAATCTAAATCATCTTCCATTTCCTCTTCCATTAAGGCAATTTTAGCCCATCCGACTTCTAAGTAAAAGTTAAATTTTTCAGGGTTTTTTTCTTTAATCTTAATCATACTTTTACTATGACGAAAATCTTCTAATTCCCTAATTCTTAAATCTATATTTTTTACCTCATTGGTTTCAAGTAATTTTTTTAATTCAGGGTAAACGTTACTACCACAATAACAAACTATAGGTAAACCCATTTCTGATAATTGTAAAAGTGAATTTTTATATCTATCCCACCTAGCCTGTGGTTCGTGACCATAAAAAGGAAAGTCATTTATGCCAAAATATACGAATGTAACTATTTTTGTTTTCATTTTTTAAAATAATAATCTGAGAGTACTAAACAATCTAGTTTAGTTTTATCGTATACAGTTAACGCATCTACATATCTACTCAAGATTGGTTTACCGTTAACGTTGAATGACGTATTCAATAAAACCCCAATACCTGATAATTTTTCAAACTCCCCAATTAAATTATATAACCAAGGGTTTTGTTCGTAAGTAACTGTTTGAACTCTAGCCGTACCATCAACGTGTGTTATTGATGTTAATTTTTCTCTCCATTCTTCTCTAACTGTCGGACAAAAACTCATCCATTTACTTTCACCTGAAAAATTAAAGTATTTTTCAACGTCCTCTAATCTACATACGGGAGCGAAAGGTCTATACCACTCACGATTTTTAACTTTAGCGTTTAATGTGTCTTTCATATCAGGATAAGCGGGGTTACAAATAATACTTCTATTACCTAACGCTCTAGGTCCATGTTCTGACGTTCCTCTTACGACTCCAACAATTTTACCTTCTGACAAGTCTTTAGATAATATGTTAATATCTAACTCCTTAGCTCTTCTTTCTTCAACGTGTGACATTAAAGTATGTTTATCTAACACTTCTGTACCGGCATAAGTTAAATCAATCGCGGTTTTAGGTTTGATGTGATTTAATATCATACCAGATGCGATACCACAATCGTTAGGATTTGGTGGTACAAAAACAGGTCTATCTAACATTTTTTGTAATTTGGTATTTAATAAAATGTTTAACGCACATCCACCAACAGTTATCAATGGAATATTAGGGTACTTATCTAAAAATGGTTGAGCCATTTCCATAAAAACATTTTCAAATGCCTCTTGAGAAGTAGCACTTAAATCCCAAGCGGTTTGACCTGTAAGTCTATTATTAATATCAAAGATTAAACCTGTTTCATTACTTAAATCATTTAAATACTCTTTGTAGTTTAACCCATCAGGTTTTCTTCGATAATAATTCTCAAAATAAGGTAACCATTCTTTATTAACGTTACCATAAGAACATAAACCCATTATTTTACCTGAATAAACTAAATTACCTATATTAAGTGCCGGTTCTTTACGAATATCACTTAAATAGTCCCCAAAAGACATATAAGGAAAACCTAAATCTAAATTATACTTCTCTAATAATTGAATATTATCTCTATCTTTAGCTAAATATATATTGAAGAATCCATCATTACCACCACCATCGAAAGATACTATCAATGCATCGTCATAATCTGTTTGATACAGACCACAAGCAGCATGACTAAGGTGATGTAGTTGACTTACGTGTTGATTAGCGGGTATAAGTTGTTCATAATGAACTTTTGTACCACCTTCTATAGTATCTGAGTTTAAATAGTAACAAGTGTCAAACTCACTAATACCATATTCGTCTTCAATATATTTTAAAATATGTTTTAACAAATAAGGTCTCGTATATGATATTAAATACTGAGCGTAACCCGCATTTTTCATCGATAAGAATCTTTCTACCTCAATTACTGTTATTATTTTACCTTCTTTTTCTACCGCCACAGTTGCATTATGTGAACCATAAAATGCTATATTTGCCATTTTTTCTACCATTATAAATTACCTGTTATCCTATCACACCAACCTTTAGATTTAGAATACGGCCAAACAACCCAATATTTAGGTTTTTCTGCAGTTGGGAATTCTCTCCATACTTTACAATAACCTGCCGTGTCTTTCATCATACGATTTATTTCATTGATATCCGCATCTTTTCTAAATAGTGTTTTATCATCTTCTCCATGAAAAGCCACTACCCAATAGTCATAATCTTTTTCAGGTACACTATCAAAACCGACATCTATACAATGTTTAAATATCGATGAAAAACTTTCTATCCACTCTTCCTCATTTTTAAAATCACTTATTCCTGGATTTGGTGGATAATTTTTATCTATCGTATGTTGTTGTATCGCTCTTTTAGAGAATAATAGCCCTGAATACTCCTCATAATCCCTTAATGTTCTTTCAGTACCAAAACCATAAATACCCTCATGCCCTTCTTGTTTTTCGCCATCCATACCGAACAACTTTCTATTTGTTAAATGTGAGTGACTATTTTTGTCTCCCCATGTTGAGTCATCGTCCCATTGTTTAGTTCTACCTTTACGTGTATATTCATGCCAAATTAGTGTCTTATGTGGATGAAATAAATCATAACCCCACGTAAATGCTCTTACCGCTATTGATATTTCTTCTCCATGAAAATAATACTCAGGATTATGTTGTACCTCTTCAGCAAACTCACCTAAAGTAAAACACATATGCGCTGAGTAAAATCTTGATGGTACAGGGATATCAAGTTCTTTATGTCCTGGTATTGTTTCAGGTAAAAAGAATACAGCTCCTTCAGGAATAAACCGGTCAAAAACCATTCTCCATGGTTCTTGTACTCGTCCTTTAGGGTCATTATCAGGGTCATATGACGAAACGTATCCTGTCAACAATGGTTTTGGTATTCCCTTCTTTTGGAGGTCCTTAATCATCTTTATTAACTCAACATCCCAATCAGGGGCAAATCTCATATGTGAATCAATCTGTAGGGTATACATTTCTCCATCATATAATTGTTGTACTTGGTTCCTAGCCCAACATACCCCCTTAGCGTCGGTATACAAGACATCGCTAATTCGGAATCGTTTATCTTCCCTATATTTATCTAAATTATCAAACCCGTCTTCAGGGTGATATTGACGACAAATACCTAACACAAGGTTTTGTGGTCTTTTAGCATTTTCTATCATATTTTCGATAGTTTTGACTAATTCAGGGTCCCTGTAGGCGGCTATTTGTACAAAAATTGTTTGCGATTTACGTGCCATTTTATTATTTTCTTTAAAAGTTTATATTTATATTCGTATACTAAAAAATCATATAAATTTATCAATAGTAAAGAACTAAACACCTTTTTTGAGTATTTATAAACAAGATGAAACTTTTAAATACCATAACACAAATAGTTAACGAAGCTGAAGACATATATGTTAAAGCATCTTCTCAAACTACAGACGCTAAAGAGTTGGAGATATTAGAAAATAATCTTGATGAAAGTCTTAGATTATTTCAGATATATGATGAAATAAAAAAAGAGGACTAAGTCCTCTTTAAATTCTATTTAATCTAATATTTTATATTACTTTATCGTATTTGGATATTCTACATCCATTTTACCAATATCTTTTCTTTCGGCTTGCACTAAGTAAAAACACTTAATTTTTGCACTTAATATATTTGAGTTACCAATAACTATAGTATTATTTAATACATCTTTCACATATAAGTTTTGGTGTGAACCTATTGGAGTTAATTGAACAGTTATCGTATCTTCATCTACTAAGTCTAACCAATATTCCGGTAATTCAATCGTATTCGTTCCATCTACTTTACCTCTAACATAAACACCATGTTCAGGACCCTCTAAAGAACCATACCTTAAACTATACCCCTCTTTTGAAGGATGCGGAATTAAGAAAGATTTAGAATTGGCGGTTAAGTTACCCGAACCGTCAACTGAGAAAACTAATCCCCCACCTTGGTTATACCCCTCAACAAGTGACACTGATTTGTCACCGATTTTTAACTCAAGAACCGTATTATATGAACTATCCCCCTCAATCCTAACTCTTGGCGTGTTAATTGTTGTGTTACTACTTGAATAAATGTTTAAATTTGATGCAGTCGCTGTAATTTCTCTTATCTGTAAGTTATTACCACCTTGAGTAATCACTCTATTCGCAGCTAATGACCCACTGGTATTGTATATGTTGGTATTACTGGCAGAAGTGATATATCCAGCATCATTATTAAATGTAGAAATATTAATATCTCCTGGAGCTATTTTATATTGATTATTAGATGTGTTTACAACAGTAAAGAAGTCCGCATTACCCGCAGTTGTGGTAGTCGTTAGTTCTGAAAGGTCAATCGTTATTGATAAATTACCCCCTAAATCTACGGTACCGGACGCATCAATACCTACACCCGAAGTCACACTAATCCCTGAATTAACAAGTGATGCGTTTGGTAACGTACTAAAAGTAATGTTACCCCCACCATCAGTTATTAAGACTTCATTTGCACTTCCATCCGCAGTTGGGAATGTGTAACCACCATTAAAGGTTATTCCTCCTCCAGTGGCAATGTTTATTCGTGCACTGCCTCCCGATGTTAGGTCTAATCCTCCTGAATTACTGTAATATGTTCCGTTAGTGGCCATTCGTTTTTTTTTATTTTTGGCTTTGGGAGAGACGTTAATCTCTCCCGTTAATTATAGTTTAATTATAAATAGTTTCAATACAAATTATATTGAAATTTTTTTATCTTAATTATATCACTTGTACCCACCCAAATGATTTATTAATATAAACACCTTCATCAGCATCTGTTTGGTAAACCATAAGTCCCGTTGCCGGTGAACTAATAGCGTTACGTTGAGTTTCTGTCATCCTTGGGAATAAGAAACCTTGAGTAGTTGATGATAACTCTAATTGCGCTGATACTACTGGTGTAGTTGTACCTATACCAACATTCCCGTTAGTCCTATCGAAATGGAATTCTCCACCACCAAGTTGAAAATCACCACCTGTAAAGGTTAATACATTACCATTTTGAGTAACTGTTCTATCCGCTGCCAAAGTACCATCATCTGTATAGATGTTTTGAGATGTTACTGAACCATCAACTGTAATGTCAATCGTATCAGTTCCCGCAGTTGAAGTAATTATCGCTGAACCATCAGAAGATGAGAAGGTTAATGTTCCACCTAAGTCCACCTCTGAGTCTGTTCCTGTAGTTCCCGCAAATGTTAATGAATCATTCGCTAAAACTGCTGATACGGACTGTCCGTTAACTACTGTAAAGTCAATACCTGACGCTCCTGTAGTATCTGTAAAATTAGCTGCTGTAAAGATAGCTGTTTCAGATGCTGACGTAAAGTCAGAAACTTGAGATGCCGTAATATCAATTGTCTGAGAACCCGCCGCAGTTAATCTACCTTGAGCATCTACTGAAAATGTTGTCGTACTCTGAGCATTACTAGGGTAA
>Ga0209090_10000025_pt1 | contig 100456 bp, 102 predicted proteins | sample ArcticOcean_MG_C_9_FD_187432 | JGI IMG/M metagenome (GOLD analysis project Ga0209090, IMG submission 187432) | Marine microbial communities from western Arctic Ocean - ArcticOcean_MG_CB2_152 (SPAdes) (version 2) | ecosystem: Environmental > Aquatic > Marine > Oceanic | place: Arctic Ocean... | reverse complement strand
GAACAGACTCTGGTTCAAATCCAGGCAGGCCCACCACAACTTATGCATGCCACCTTGGCTCAGCCATAAATGCTTAAATTTCCTTGATCCTAACTCTTTATGCCATGGAATCAACACATCTCCTTGACTAGATTCGTATGCTCCATATCTTCTCCAACCTTCGAACCACCAATCAGATCCATCTTCATATTTCTTTGAGGCCTTCACCAACTTTATTACAGAATGTAGTTTCAATAGTTTTGGTAGATGGCACAATAACGTTTTCTTTCAGGGTCTCGTTATGTTTCAACGCTCGCCATCTGCCACCTACTCAAAAACTTCTAGCATAGGAACTAATAGAGCTGCTGTTGTAATTTCTACAGGATATTATTATTCATTCAAAATCCTTAATGATGGATTTGTAAGTTGTTTAGGGTCGAATATATATGGCCATCTTGGGGATAGAATTACTGATGATAAAAATACACCTTAAATGAGATTGATTCATTAAACTCTTCTCTCTAATATTTATAAAATTATCCATAACCTTCTTAGATGCATCTCTGACTCTTTTCTCTAAAAATTGTGCCAGAAGGTAAGTTCCAAAGTTAACCAAAACCATTTCTTGACAGAACTATTCAAGTCCGATGCTCCATTCCATTATTATGGAATACATAACAGTAAGAGGAAGAAATGTCAAAAACTTTAACGAAAAAATTAACGATATGATTCAGAATGGATGGATCCTTCAAGGGGGAGTATCTGTTGGAGGGAACATAAGTTTTGAGACCTATGCACAAGCATTGATAAAAAAATAACAAATTATTTAAATCTAACACACCCTATAGATACTATAAGAAAACATAATCTCTCAAAACAATCAATACCCCCTTCTGCGATTGGCTAATCATATCGTTTACAGCACTAGATGATACATATTATGGTGGGGTGAATGGCCTCTGTTCAAATTAAGGAAGGCCCGCCATTCCCGCTATAAATCATATTAGGGATTATACTAAATTAGGTTTTTTACTTCTACAAGCAAGTAATCATCTTCGTTTGATTTTACAAGAAATTATTTTAAGCATTACCGGTCTTATTGTACAATAATACTATGTCAATTATATGTTAGAATAAATTATTACACTAAATTGAGCAATATTTTAGAACAACAATGGAATTGGTAATAATGCTGATACTGATGATGATGATGGGTGGTCAGATTCTATGGAATTAGATTGTACTTCTGATCCATTAATCGCATCTTCAATACCTGATGATTTAGATGAAGATAAGATTTGTAACTTTTTAGATACGGATGATGATGGAAATCAATTAAGTGATTCTATGGAACTAACTATGGGGACAGATCGATTAGATACTGATACCGATGGAGATACATACTCTGATTCAGTAGATGCTATGCCTCTAGATTTTTCAGACTGGAAAGATTCTGATGGCGATGGAGTTGGTGATAATAGTGAGACTATTTTTACTAATATGAATACATTTGTACCAATATTAATTGCAGGAATATTGATTTCTGGATTATTACTTGTTGTTGCAATTCGTATTAAGTCAAAAAAAGATGACAAATGATTAACCGTTACACTACATATGTATCAGTTCGCCAATTCTTTCATTCCTGTCAGAGACTCCTGGGTAAATGAGCGTAACCTTTCAATGGTTGAACGAGATAGTGAATATTCTATGTCAGCCAAGAGTTGGCTAATATACTCGGGCAGACGTACACCTGTAATCATGGCACTTACTCTAGGATTTTCAATCACTGACGATCTGGCTAAGGAAGCTAAAGAAATATGTGAATTTACGTGGCGGATGGCATCAACTAAGGTCAAACGCGTAGTGTTTGATATTTGATGTCAATATTATCTCTAATTCAATTGCCATTCGATTACTAGGACTTAAGGATGAAGTGCCCTCATCATTGCTTGCCCGGACAAAAACCCGGGGGCCGGATATGTCCGGGTGGATTGTTTAGTTATGTTTTCGTCCGCTTGATATTCGGTTCCCAAACTATTCATTTTTTAATTAATTTTATGGCAGATTTATCAAAAAATGAAACTGCTTCTTCTAAAGCATCCTCAATACTAAACCACCTTGCTTCTTCTATTTCATTCTCTTTAGGTCTAATATCTTTTATTTCTACATTGGAATACGATCTGTATGTGAATGAAACCCAATTTATACCATCTTCATTAAATATCTCTTCTTGAACTAATGCCATGCCTTCGCCTTCAATATGTTTGCCAGATTCGCCATTATTATCTGGAATAACTATTTTAATACCTAATTCTTCAAACACTTCTCTTTCTGCAGATTTTCTAGGATGTTCACCGTAATTGACAAATCCTCCAGGCAGAGTCCAATATCCTGTAAAAAACCCTCTAGATACTTTAGCCATCAGTAATTCATCATTGTCATTTAAAATTATAACCTTACTAACTATTCTATGAATTGTTCTATAGACACATTCTCTAACAATTGGATGTACCGCATTATCACTAATTACATTATCTTTCCAAGCCCAATTTTCTGGCCATTCAATCAGGGGTTCAGCAAAAATTATATTATAATTATCATTTCTATTTTTAATTATATTAGTTCTTTTTTTAATCCATTTAATGCCCATTTTAGACACCTCTTCTATATCTGGTAATCTTAGTAATATGTCTTCGTCTGAAAGATTAATTCTACCAAATTTTGGAATTTTTGGCCCATTTCCATGTTTGTCTACAAGTAATATCTTACCATCATGTTCTAAATATAGATATTCAGAATTAATTTTCATACTTTCTCCAAAAATTAATAGCCTAATATGGTCTTCAATTGTTCTTTGTAAAAGGAGCCAGATTCCTTTAAACTATCGATTTCTATTTGTTCTAATTCTAATTTAATAATCCTTTCAACCCCATTTTTTCCTAATATGACTGGAACTCCAATATAAATATCTTCCATCCCATACTCACCATTCAAATATGCACTACAAGGTAGAAGTCTACGTCTATCATTAAGAATAGATTCAGCCATTATGGCAGCGGCACTTCCTGGGGCATAAAATGCACTACCTCTTTCAAGTAATTTGACTATCTCTCCTCCTCCATTTGCTGTTCTTGAAGTTATGGCATCTATTTCATCATTGGATAATAATTGGGTTATTGGAATTCCTCCTACTGTAGTGTATCTAGGTAATGGCACCATGGTATCTCCATGTCCACCTAGTACCATTGCTTGCACATCTTCATTACTACATCCTATGGCATCGGCGACAAAATGAGTCATTCGTGCGGAATCTAGAATTCCAGCTTGTCCAATTACTCTCTTATGAGGGAAACCCGTTACCTTTTGCATGTGATAGGTCATTAAATCAAGAGGATTTGTGACCATTACAATTATTGAGTCCGGGGCATATTTTTTTATTCCCTGTCCAACTTGGGATATTATATCGGCATTTTTTCCAATTAAATCTTCTCTACTCATTCCAGGTTGTCTTGGAAATCCTGAGGTGACAACTACTACATCCGATCCGGCTATGTCGGCATAATCTTTTGTTCCTGTAATTATCCCATCAAAATTTAAAACTTGACCTCCTTGGCTCATATCTAATGCTTTTCCTTTAGCAAATCCTTCGAAAATATCTAATAAGACTATTTCTCCAATTTTCTTCTGAGCAAGAACAAACGCACATGTTGCCCCTACATTGCCTGCTCCAATAACTGATACCTTTCTAGATCCCCTCGCCATGCTATTACCTTACCTACACGATTGAGGCATAGGATTTAGCCTTTAGTAATGGGTTGTATAAATACATAGTCGGGAAAAATGTATTGTATAACCTCTATTCAAATATTAAATATGGAGCCAAGAAGAGATGCTGCTATTGCTATTTTATTAGTTGGATTTGTACCCTCATTATCTGTTTTATTTGGTATAGAAATAATAGATGACGAATCGTTATCGCAATTATTCTTTATATTATGCAAGATATGGATGTTTATTATACCTACATTATGGTATTTCAGAGTAGAAAAGAAAACATTTTCTAAAAAATTACCATCCAAAGAAGGCATTATATTAGGATTACTAACAGGTACAGGGATGTCATCAATAATCATAATTACTTGGATGTTATTTGAAAATTCTTTAGATATTGAAAAAATGGTGGTAACTCTAGAATCTAAAGGATTATCAAGTTTAAATCTGTATATTTTAGGAATGCTATATTGGATTTTCATTAACAGTCTATTAGAAGAATATGTATTTAGATGGTTTATTACTACTAAAGGGAGTATATTATTTAGAAGTGAATCTATGGGTATATTATTTTCTGCTATGTTATTTACATTACATCACTCTCTAGCATTACATTTCTTTGGATTCATATGGTGGCAAACTGTAATTGCATCATTTGGACTTTTAACCGCAGCAGCTATTTGGTCATGGTTGTATATAAAATATAAATCAATATGGGTATGTTGGTTGTCCCATGCAATATGTGATGTTGTTGTTTTTACTATTGGTTACCTAATTCTGTTTACTTAGGATTATTGGAGTTTGAAAACTCTTGGCCGACGGTTTCAATAAGTGCTTACTTTTGGATTGTATTATAATTAGTGAGCCAGTAGTTGATAAAGCGGAGAGATTAACATGCGTCTAGGAATAATATCAGAACCTGAATGGGAGAATAGAGTAGCAATTGTCCCAAATTCAATAAAAAAATTAAAAAAAGCAGGATTTGATGTTTTTGTAGAATCAGGTGCCGGCCTCAAATCCTATTATTCCGATTCACAATATATTGATGCTGGTGCTATTATTTGCGACAGGTCTGATAGTATGTCTTGTGAAATCATAATTACAATCAATATGCTGGAGAAAAATAATCTTAGGAATGGCATGATATTAGCGTGCATGGCAGATCCTTTTAGAAACCCTATTTCTTTAAAAAATTGCCTTGAATCTGGAGTTACATTATTTTCTATGGATATGATACCACGAAGATTATCTAGGGCACAATCAATGGATGTAAACTCAAGTCAAGATAATTTAGCAGGATACAAAGCAGTTTTATTAGGGGCCTCTTATGTTCCAAAAGGAATTCCGATGATGACTACATCTGCCGGAACTATAAGGCCTGCTAAAGTTGTAATAATGGGTAGTGGCGTTGCAGGATTGCAAGCTATCGCAACAGCGAAAAGGCTTGGCGCTATTGTCTATGCATCTGATGTTAGAAAATCAGCTGCAGAACAAATAGAATCTGTAGGTGGCAGATTTATTGAAGTTGAAGGGATGGATGATTTCGAAGACGAATCAGGTTATGCCAAGCCGTTGACGCCAGATTTTATCCAGAAAGTAAATGACACAGTTTGTGAAGTTGCTTCTGATGCCGATATAATCGTCACTACAGCCAGAATTTTTGGAATACCGGCTCCAATTACCATTCCTAAGAATGCTATTTCTAATTTTAAATCTGGCGCAGTTGTAGTGGATATGAATGCTGACGTAGGCGGGAACTGTGAACTTACTAAAGCTGGCCATATTATAACTACAGATAACGGAGTAATTATAATAGGAACTTCTAATTTACCTGGGACTGTAGCTAATTCAGCTAGTATGTTATATTCTAATAATTTAACTAATTTTATTACATCAATAATTAAGGAAGGCAAAATTAATATTTCAGAAGATGATGATATTTTAGTTGGTTCACCTGAAGGTTCAGATTTTTATGTCCCTGGATTGGGCGGGGTATTGATATGCAAGGATGGTAAAATACATCCTAAGCAATCTAGGCTAGAGGAGTTGGTTTAATGATAACTGAGGTAGAATTAATTGGCTCAGTAACTCTATTTGTTTTAGCAATTTTCTTAGGTTTCGAATTAATAACAAAAGTACCTTCTATGCTTCATACTCCTTTGATGAGTGGTGCGAATGCTATCTCAGGAATTAGTGTAGTTGGCGCACTAATTGGTGCAAACGTCCTATTTGATGGTAGCAATACTGAAATTTCCGGTATTCTAGCCTTTGTTGCAATTGTATTGGCTATGATTAATGTAATCGGCGGTTTCGTAGTTACAAATAGGATGTTAGTAATGATAGCAGGAAAAAAAAATAAAAAGGAGGACTAAATTTGTTGGGAGATTGGGTTTCCATAGGCTATCTCATTTCAGCTACTCTATTTATTTATGGTTTAAAAAATCTTGGCCATCCTAAGACTGCACCCAAAGGTAACAGATTTGGTGCAATGGGTATGGCTGTAGCAATTGTTACTACAATTATTGAAATGAACCTAATTGATGATGGAATTATAGGTTGGGAGCTAATACTTTCTGGGTTAATTATTGGATCTTTGATAGGATATATCTTGGCAATTAGAGTTGAAATGACTGGAATGCCTGAATTAGTAGCGCTATTCAATGGATTTGGAGGTGCTGCTTCAGCACTAGTTGCCTTTTCAGAAAGCTGGCGATACATATATGAAAATGATGATATTCCAGTTGGGTTAGAATTATCAGTTATCTATATTGCAGTTGGATTATCCGCACTAGTAGGCTGGATGACTCTTACAGGGTCTCTACTTGCCATGTTTAAACTGAAAGGCGGCGTTACAATTTTTGGCCATTGGGTCAAAGCGCCAACATGGGGGCCAAGTTGGCTTAATTTAGTGAAGGGGACATTAATTTTTTCTTCAGTTATTCTAATATACATGTCCATAAAAGAACCCGGGGAAGAATATTATTTATGGGCTATAGTCATAATATCTTGCCTAATTGGTATATTGATAGTACTTCCAATTGGGGGAGCAGATATGCCCGTTGTAGTGTCATTACTAAATTCTTTATCGGGGATAGCAGCAGCATTTACTGGATTCATAATATCTAATAGTGTATTAATTGTAGCCGGGTCTCTTGTAGGTGCATCAGGGTTAATATTGACATTCATAATGTGTAAAGCAATGAATAGGACACTACCAGATGTATTATTCAAATCGTTTGGAGGCCAAGAAAAAGCTACTTTGACGCGCACTAAAATTGGTGCGGATTCTGAAGAAGTTGCAATGATGATTGATGGTGCTCAGAAAGTCATCATCGTACCCGGTTATGGTATGGCTGTAAGTCAATGTCAACACCAAGTAAAAGAATTTGCTGACTTACTTAAAGATAAATTTGATACTGATGTTAAATATGCCATTCATCCAGTTGCAGGCAGAATGCCTGGTCACATGAATGTATTATTGGCAGAAGCTAATGTACCATACGATCAATTAATAGAAATGGAAGAAATTAATCAAGAGTTTTCAGAATGTGACATGGCCGTCATTATTGGTGCTAATGATACCTGTAATCCTGCTGCTAGGAGTGGAGAAGGCCCCCTTGCAGGTATGCCCATAATAAACGCCGATAAAGCACGTTCAGTAGTATTCATCAAGAGAAGCCTATCCGTTGGTTACGCAGGTGTCGATAATGATTTATTTTATGAAGATAAAACGATGATGTTATTTGGCGATGGAAAAGTAATGATGAATGAATTGAATTCCGCGATTAAGGAGTTATGATATATTAGCCATTTTTGAGGTATGTTTCTAGTAATAGTTATGTGGCATTGTCTTCCGAAAATAAATTAAGGTGATATGATGAAGAAGAGTTTGGAAAGGTCCAGCATCGTTATTATCATAATTGGGATATTGGTAATCCCAGTTTTTGGAATGAGTGGTGGCCCTTCAGCATTAAACTCTAATGAAGATTTAACGGTTAAATATGGATGTTCATGTCATAATAACGGCGACACCTCTGATAGAGTTGTGGTTATGATTACCGGCGTTCCTATTATGTATGAGGCAGGAAATACATATGATCTTATTATAACAGTTGCAGATTCATTAACATTATCAGGCGGTAATGGAAACTCTAAAGGTGGATTCTTATTATCTTCTGATGGAATTGGCGTATTTTCGTGGGGGGAAAATCAAGATATAAGGCAAGCCGAGGATAGATTAGAGGATATATCTCATTCAGATACTGATTCAGATGGAATTTGGGAAATAATGTGGACAGCACCATCTGAAGATTTAGGGCAAATTAATTTTTGGCTGGCTGGAAATTCAGTTGATGGAGCAGGAATCCCTGATGAGAATGATTATTGGAATCTATTATCCTTTTCAATTAACCCTCCTGGGACAATATCAAATGATGAATCAGATTCTACATTACAAACTAGGACGATATCTGTTGGTGATTATAATTCCCTGTTTGTTTTAGAAGTGTCAGATGAGCAAATAGAACAAGAGAGGCAAGATGAACTTTCTCAAAAAATGTTTACACAAGGGAATTTATTCTTTTGGACAAGCCTTGTGGCATTGATTGTCGGCGGCGTTTTCCAAAGAGAATTACTAGAACGTCGTTATGGAGAAGGTCCCGAATATTTAGCTAGAGAGTTAGCATATCCTGAGGTCATACGTAGGTTATCTGCTACTATCATATCATTTTATTTAGCTTATAGGTGGTATTCCAATGATGCAATAATTGAATTTCCACCTCAATCACTCGTCGGTGAAGGTGCCGGAGTAACAGATCTAACTGATTTCATAATTGGTTGCCTCTTTTTCATAAGTGCATGGTCGGCATATGGGGTCTACCGTACAATTAGATCTACCAATACTGAGCCAAAAGTAAAGGATATTATGTGACATGGTAATTCTAGTTTCATCAGATGAAAAAATACCTATGTATAATCATTTTTATGAATTATTAGAAATTATTAGAGTCAAAGTCTTATTTTTTATATTATTTTGTATATTATGGTCTCTATTAATTGAAAAAGTTATATTTAATTGGATAAAATTAATTAAAATAGATAGCAAATCTATAGATTTGTCAATTTATGGCCCCTATGAGTGGATTGAGATTCAATGGACTATGGTATTCTTACTTTCATTAATATCAATAATGCCATATATTTCATATTCATTGCGAAAATTTTCTAAATCAGGCCTATTGCCTAATGAAAAATCTTGGTTCTCTATTATGTTATTATTAAATTTATTTTTGGTACCGATTACTATGATATTTATTTGGGTTATTATATTGCCATTTTTATTATCATCTTTTGCTATCAATGACGGTATTGAAGGGGTTGAAAATCATTATGACATATCATCAATTTTTAAACTAACACTTGGTATTTCTTGGATAATGATAGTATTTTCTTTTACAACAATTTCGATGAGTTTGGCTAGATTACTTGGTTTATTAGATTCTAATAATTCCAATTTAAGGGGAAAATTATTATTTTTTTCTGGAAGTATTTTGGTTATATCTTTACCAAATGAATTTGATGGATTAAGGATAATTATCGCTTTAATTATTATTATACTGTCAGATCTAATTTCTAGATCTATACCAAAATATCCGATAGGAAAACGATCATTTAATGTAACTGAGATGATTTCTTCTAATGGAAATAAAGATAGAATAGCTGTAGTCGATTGTAGTTGTGAAGGAGTATGTCCAAAGTTTCCACCAAATTTTAAACCTGAAGGAATTGCAATTCCAATATGTACCGCTATTTGTTTGAACGATAAGGAACAAGATAGTATTGTAGAAATGATTGCTAGATATAATATATCTCAATTAATAATATCTGGTTGTGATGGAACACCACTTCCTCAGAAATTTAATCAATCCCTTAAAGTAGCAAATTGTAAACTATCAGGTTTAAATTGGCTAGATTCTGAATTTTCTAGTGATGAAATTTGGCAATTTAATTCTTTAAATGATTCTATTAATTTATAATCATCTTTGCATCTAATTAAAATTCTAATACTCCTACGCGAATCATATGAGTGCAATTAGGGTGTTGCCAGCATTGTTACTTATTCTAGCAGGAACCTTTGCCCAGTTAAATCCAGGTATAATTAATGATATTATTAATAGGGATATATATGATCAAACTAATAATGAATTAATTCCCTTACAATCAAATGAAGAATGGCTTGTTTTAAAAATATCGTTCCCTAATGATAATTTTGATGATGATAAACTATTTGATATGTTAGAGGGAGAAAATTCTGCTAAATCATATATTAATTCTTTAAATTCTTCTTCAAACCTCAACATAACTATAATAAATTCTACATGGAAATCTTCTCTCGAAGATTCTTATTGGGGTGCAGATTCAAAATCAGGAAGAGATGATGTTAGTGGAAATGGAGTACAAAATTTAGTCACTGAATCTACTAAATCACTTCTTATGGATTTAGATTTATCAAAATGGGATTATAATGGAGATGGAATTGTAGATAGATTATTAATTATTCATTCAGGGAATGCACAGGAATCAACTGGAGAATCTTCTGCAATTTGGAGCCATTTCTCTGGTTTAGATGATCCTATAATTGTTTCAGATTGGTCAATTGAACATTATACTATAGTTTCATTATCATCAGGATTAGGGACCGTAATGCATGAAATGTTACACCAAATGGGTGCAGTAGATTTGTATGATGTCCATAGTGATACACCTTCTTCAAATTGGAATGGATTAGGAATTTGGGATATCATGGCTGGGGGAAATTGGAACGGAAATGGAAACTTACCATCCCTTCCTAGTTCTACTACTTTAGAATTAATAGGGGCAAATAGGGAAATTAAACTTAATCCATATTCTAATCAATCTATTACTATAAATCCTATATCAGATGATGGTAAATCATTAGCAATCGAAATTGCACCTAAGGAAATAATTAGAATAACTCTTCGATCAGGCGGATTTGATTCTTCTCTTCCAGGATCAGGGATACTTGTTGAGCATCAAGATATGAATAACGGTAATTTAGAATACAATTTAGTTAATATCGATCCTGAAATTGCATGGGTTAAGATAATTGAAGCCGACGGTAACGATGCGTTGCTACGTGGGAGAAATACTGGTGAAGTTGGAGATTTATTTTCATTGGGTGACAGTTTTGGAAATGAAGGTCTTAGGATTCGAGATAATCATGGTAGGTTAGTGCCATGGACAGCGACTGTATCTGATATTAATACCCTAAAAAATGGTGAAATAACAAATGCTACAATAATATTTCAAAATTATAATGATAATGAAATTGAAATATTACCTCCTAGAAATCCAATGGAACTACTACCGAGTAGCGCTTCTTTTATTTCTATAAAATCTTTAAAACCTTGTGATTTAGAAGTTGAACTAATATATAATAGTAATATCATTAACGAAATATATAAAATAAAAATTGGAACTTCTGAAATTCCTATCATTGATTCTTTCGTAAGCCAATTCAAAGGAAATGTAAGAGGTACAGTTGGATGTACTGGATCAGTCCCAGTTGATATAAACATCGACTGGATAAAGATAGGTCACGAGATAGTAAAATCTGAAATAATAGCAATTGTACCTTGGAATAAAGACTCTTCATTAGCAATATATCCTGATTATATAGGAAATGATTCAAGATCCTATTCTATAACCCTATCAGGTGCTATAAGTAGAATTGCAACACCAATTACACAAGGAGAACTTAATCCTGGTGATCCTATATTATTAGATATAGTCCCGGATGGATTATTGCAAAGAGGGATGATTGCTAAGGGGGAAATTATATTTGTTGACGGTAATTCATTAGAACAGAGATTACCAATTACTCTCCAAGCACAATCTCCATTTGTTGGTGAAGGGTTGCTGCCATGGTTAGCTCAACCATCTAATGGGATATTTTTAGTTGCTATTTTGCTATCTCTATCGATATTAACCAGTAGGACCAAAAATAGCTAAACTTATCTTTTTACAGGGTTGTTCCATCTTGAATCTGCGGGTGGCCTAGTAATTGACAGGTAATTCCATATTAATTGATTTATGTCAAGTATTTCGATATCATTTTCTTTTATTGGATAGAGCCACTTTTTATTTACTCCTGCTGCCAATCGTGATACTAAACATGCTTCTTCCCAATTCTCTGGTCCGCTATCTGGATGAACAACTAACCAAGGTGCATGATCCTCTCCTAGTACAGTGTCATAACATCTCCATTTTGATCCATATTTGAATCCCGGCCTTGGATGTAATCCTCTATTTATTAAATCTAATTTAATACTTGCCGATATGCTCATTGATTTGAATTCTATGGAATTTATCGAACTTATTATTTCATCCATTTCTCTATCTATGATTCTACCTCCGGGGTACGGAATTCCAATATTTTCCCATTTCCAGTGATCTTCGTGAGGGATAAATTTATTGCCATTGCTCAATATAACTATATTTGATAATTTATAGATTTCTTCATAATCTTGTTTGTTCGGTATTTTGACATTACCTTTTGGGTTTAATATTTGAATCCTATATGTTACTACTGCTAATTCATTATCTACTATTAAAACTTCAGCAATTCTTTCCTTATGATTAATTTTACTTGCCCAATTATATAAGTCCATGATATCTAATTTATCAGAAGAATGGAACCATCTAATTTCGGAAATCGGTTCTTGACTTCTTGGATGATGGTCCGATGGCCATCTTAAGCCCCATGTTTTTTCGTCTTCATTAAATTTAAATTTTGTAAAATTTGGGTGTAACAGTATTTTATTACCAGGTTTTCTTAAAGATTCTAAAATAGTATACTCTTCTATGATTTTTGGATTGTTTTTTATGCATTCATCCATCCAATTTTCATGGGGCCACTCTATATTCCTATGTTCATGGCAAAATATCATTTCTGCATCTGTTAAGAATAAACTTTCATCAGATATTACCCTTCCCAATGCTGATTTGTGCCATAATCTATTGGCCGCAGAACCTTGGTATTCATATCCACCTTCCACAGAGTTCATGTTTCCCGGTTAATGTATATGATTTTATTCCGTCGGTCATCCAAAATATCAACAGTAATGACTTCTACGATATACCGATAGCCATGGATGCGGAACAAGAAATTCGATTCGAAACCTTAGCTAGATTACGATCTTTACTAGACAATATTAATAATGCCAATGTAACTTTAATTGGAGATGTAATGTTAGATAGATATTATCACGGATTCGCCAATAACCTAAACTCTACTGCACCAGTTCCAGTTATTAAAATTATAAATTCAGATGAATCTCCTGGGGCAGCTGCTCATATTGCTTTAGGGTTAAACTCCCTAGGGATGTCATTAGACATTTTCTCATGTGTTGGTGACGATTCTGAGGGCCTGACTATTAAAACAGAATTAGAATCTGCCGGAGTTAAAGTTTCTAATATTATAACTGTCCCTAATCGAAAAACATTAACAAAAATAAGGTTTTTTGGAAGTAGAGAAAGTTTACTAAAAAATAGTCAAATCTTACTACAAGCAGATAGGGAACCGCTTTCTCCACTCCCTGATGGTGTTAGTGATGATTTAGTATCTATGGCCTGTATTAATTTAAAAGAAAGTGCGGCCCTTGTAATTTCTGATTATGATAAAGGAGTTGTATCTACAAAGGGGGCTTTAGAATTAATAAGAATTGCTAATGAAAATAAAATTCCTGTGATTGTAGATCCAAAGTTAACTGGTCTCGAAAAAAGTAGAAATGCAACTATCGTTTTATTTGAAATAAGGGGTTTAGAATTACTCCAAAGACGATTAGTTCTAGATAATAACAACGACACTGCTCAAAACTTAATCAAAAATTATGATTGGAATTCTTTATTAGTTTTAGGAGGTATTGAAGGGATGACTCTATACAGATTAGATAAAGAACCAATATTTTTCCCGTGTAATGCTACTTTAACCGAACAACAAATCGGACTTCATGATGCAGCAGCAGCAGCACTAGCAGTATCTTTAGGAAATGGTTTTTCATTGTTGGACTCAGTTACTTTGGCTTCGGCTGCATGTGACTGTATCTTATCTGCTACTGCATCAAAAGAATTTATATCAAAAAATTCTCTTTCACTATGGCTAGAAGAATTATCATGGTTAATGCAAATTTCAGAACGATAATTTAGACATTAATCCACTGGGTTCAATAATATGTTCATTAGCGAACGTTCAGTGAGATACCTAATTTTCTTGGTTTTGTTTTTTTTCTTATCTCCTGTTACTTCAAGTTTGATCACAGTAAATGGGGAAGGCCCGGAACACTCAAATTTTGGTTTTTTGAATGATGATGCAATTTATTCAGAATCTGATGTCACAATATATGGTTTTCTTAAATCCGATAACTTGTCTCCTCATATTAGTTGGAAAATATTAAATTCTGGAAATATTATAAAATCCAATATAATTGAATTTAATTACAACACTGATGAAAGTTACCCAGCAATTCAATCATTTAGTTGGGAAATATCTTTAAATATTTCTGATTATGGATCATGCACTTGTTATATTTTAGTTACTACTGAAATAAATCAAATCTATAAAATAAAAAAGCCAATATTCTTCGTGCTTCCAACCGAATTAGAAATCTCTAACGCAACTTTTCTAAATCTAATACCTGCTTTATTACTTACTTCTCCTTCTGAAGGGGAATTATATTCTAATGAAATATTAATCAAAGGGGAAGCATGGAAGTCTGATTTCTCATTCCCTAATGTTTCATACTCATTACAAAAAATAGCATCAATAGAGGGACAGCAAGCATGCCAATTAGAAATTTATGAATTGTTGGATAATTCATTTAGTCTGAATAATATAATTTCTAATTACAATCACTTTGAATCTATTATAGGCGTAAATAATGTAACAGATGGATTTTATTCTATTTACCTTTGGTCACATTATAATTTAGAATATATTGATGAAGATAATGTAACTTATGAAAACGAAATCCAATCAGATTTAAGATGCATTTCTTTAAAATTTGATAATAGCATACCAGTTGTTCAAATAAATTACGATAACTATTCATCTAACTCTGAATATATTGCATCTAATTATCATGATTTAATTGTTTTAGAAAATTCTCCAGAACTACTATTTGATGGATCTATATCTACAGATCCATTTTGGGGCAGGTCAGGTTTGACCTATGTTTGGACCTTATCTGAAGTATTTTTAAATTTAAATAATGATATAATTTACGTAGTATTGGATGTAACCAGTTATGAAAAATTCTACACATTAAACACTCTTAATAACGGTAATTTTTCATTGCAGTTAACAGTATCAGACTTAGTAGGCAATTCTAACAATTCTAAGATTCAAATATCTATAGAAAATTTAATACCAATCGCTAAGTTAAAAATAGACAATCAAGAGATTACTGATGGAAGTAAATTATTTATGTCCGAATTTCAAGAAATATCATTAGACGCATCACAATCTAGTGACACAAATAATGATTTATCATCTTTAAAATGTATTTGGAAAGTAAACAATATACCATTCTATGAAGGGTGTGTGCGGACTATTAACTGGCCAGAATCTATAGTTGATGATAGATTTATTTTAACCTTAGTAGTTTATGATGATGATGATGACTATTCTGAAATATCTATAATGATATCATCCGGTGAATCACAAAATAACGTGTACTTAATGTTAATATTATTAATTTCTTCAATATCCTTCGTTTCATATTCTTTTTACAGGAGATACAATATTTTGGAAGATAAAATACCAAAATGGTAAATGATTGTATCAATTTATAATGAATAGGCATATTAATGAACCTTTCTTCCAATGAAATATAAGTATGTCTAATCTTCCTTTTTCTATTGAAGAGTATATTAATAGGCAATCTGAATTTCATTCCCATCTTCCAGATAATAGTATAGTCATCATCCCTACAAATAACCTTTCTACAAGGTCAAATGATACAAGTTTTCCATTTAGAGGTAATTCCTATATGTTGTATCTTTGCGGTTGGGCTGATCCAGAAGCTTTTTTTGTATCAAGTAATAATTCCGGGGAATGGAAGACTTCCTTATTCGTCCAACCGAATGATACACTAGCGGAGATTTGGGAAGGAAGACGAATTGGTATCGAATTAGCAAAAGAAAAGTGGCCTGTTGACGACTCATTTTCTATATTAGAAATCAATACTAAAATTGAAAGTATGCTAGATGACAATAAACATGTCTACATTATTCAAGGATTAAGTGAAAGTTTAGATACTTTAGTACATAAATCCCTCACTACAAAGTCCAGATCTCGTAATTTAAATGGAAAAGGTCCAATCAGCGTTAGTGACCCCTCCTATATTTTAGATGAAATGAGATTGATTAAATCTCCTGCCGAAATTGAAATTCTAAAAATGTCTGCAGAATTAGCATCTGAAGCTCACATTAAAGCTATTTCAGCTACTAAACCTGGAATTGGTGAATGGGAAATTCAATCAATTATTGAAGGCTATTTCATTTCTAATAAAAGTGAATATAGTTATAGATCTATTGTAGGAGGAGGTTCTAATGCCACTATTTTACATTATTGTGCTAATGATTCAATAATTAACGATGGGGATTTAGTACTAGTTGATGCTGGATGTGAAATTTATGGTTACGCTTCAGATATAACTAGGACATGGCCAGTTAATGGAAAATTTAGTAAAGAACAAAAGGAAATTTATGACCTAGTTCTATCTGCTGAATTAGCCGCTATTGAAGCGTGTCAAATTGGAGCACCATTTAGGGCCTCACATCACGCAGCATCTAAGGTAATGGCACTAGGATTGATTAAACTTGGGATATTAAATTGTACTTTAGAAGAAGCATTAGGAGACGATTATGATGGTCCATATAGAAATTTTTTCATGCATGGCACGAGTCATTCATTAGGATTAGACGTGCATGATGTAGGTGTAATTTCACCAAACGGAGAAAAATATGGCAGAGCACTTAAAGAAGGCATGGTATTAACAGTAGAGCCGGGTTTATATTTTGCAGATTGGCGTACTGACGTTGATATCCCCTCCAAATATTCTGGTATTGGAATTAGGATTGAGGATGATATACTAATTACTAAAAATGGCCCAATAGTTTTGACTTCATCTTGCCCCAAAACTATTGATGAAATAGAATTAATAATTAATAGATAGGTGTTTTTATTGAGTACTTGTAGGGAAATTTTAACTTCTCAGAATATGAATAATGCAAGTAGGTTAACGATTGAAGACGCTATTATTTTGTATGATCAAGCTGATCTAAATGATTTAATGGGAGTTGCGTTGAACAGGAGAAGAATTATTGTACCAAATAATGAAATTACCTACTTAGTAGATAGAAATATTAATTATACCAATATATGTACTATTAACTGTCAATTTTGTTCGTTTTATAGACCCCCAGGGCATCGCGAAACATATACTCAAACTATAGGAGAAATTAGCGAACGAATAATGGAATTAGAAAAAGTAGGTGGTTCCCGGATTTTAATGCAAGGAGGAGTTAATCCTGAACTTGACCTTGAATATTATACAAACTTATTGTCAGAATTAAGAATTAATCATCCTAGTATAGATTTAGATTGTTTCTCTCCAATAGAAATCGAAGGTATTGCAGATGTTTGTAATATGTCTACATTAGAAGTATTAATTGAGTTAAAATCTGTTGGTTTACATGGCTTACCAGGGGGAGGAGCTGAGATGCTTGTTGATGACGTTAGGCTGGATGTTTCTCCCAAGAAAGGCAGCTCTAACAATTGGCTACGAATTATGGGGGAAGCCCAATCTATAGGGCTAGTAACGTCTGCTACAAATGTAATTGGATTTGGCGAAACAAATGAACATCGAATTTTACATATGAATGCCATTAGAAATATGCAGGATTTAGCATTAAAAAATAATTGGTTAGGATTTACCTCTTTTATTTCTTGGCCTGTCCAATTAGAAAATAATGTATTTGGAAAAAAAAGTAGAAGAAATAAAGTAGAAAATTTGGGTTCCGGCCCTGAGGATTATCTTAGACATATTGCTATTTCAAGATTATTTTTAGATAATATAGATCATATTCAATCATCATGGCCTACTATGGGCCTCGGAGTAGCACAAATGGCATTTTTTGCTGGTGCAGATGATGCTGGTTCTACTATGATGGAAGAAAATGTTGTGTCTGCATCCGGTACAAAAAAAACAGAAGCTAACGAAATTGAACTACAAAAAATAATAGAGAGAGCAGGTTTCATACCAATTAAAAGAGACTCTGAATATAATAAACTAAAAACATGTTTTGTTAAATCTAAAAATATAAGTGCTGAAATACCTATGCAAAATTAATAATCTGACATTTCTATTCTTCCACTTCTTACTGGCATTACATCTATTGTGGTATGATTATTTGAATTTTTCATTTTTATTGGCCTGATCCATTTCATCAAAGTGCCATCTATTCTTACGACATCTATTATTAGTTCCCAATGAACTGTTATTAATGAAGAATATATTGATCCTGGCCAATTATTTTTGGGCCCATATAGATTAATTTCTTTATTGAGAGTTATATTTTCATTCCAATCTCCGGGGTCTAAAACTCTTAATGATTCTAATAATAATATTCTACTGTGTTTAACTGCCAAAGGAGTCGCCTCTCCGACGCCGGTCCCCATTTCATCGCCTGAGCTTATTCTCTTCTCGGGTAATTCAGTTGACATCCCTGGCGCAGGTTGTTGGTATTCCTTTCTGTTTAATGCTTCTAGTATTTTTTTTCTTTCTGGCATGGCCATACCGACTTGTATTCTTGCCCTTTTGATTTTAATTTCAATGGGAAAATTTAATATTTTAATCAAAACATGATTTTCATATTTTTCCATATAAATTTCAGGTGGAGCTAGTGGATTTTTAACATAATCATTTTGTCTTTTTATATCTCTCATATTAGCTATCATTCTTATTAATAACGGTAATAAGAAAATCGGAAATGAAAATAATAATAATTTCGGGTAATCCAACGGACCTAGTCGATAAGAGCCAGCAAATGAATTTGAAATAAATCCTAATTCTAGGAGTACTGGCTCTGTTGCATGAACCATAATTGAAAAAATCAAGATAACTACTGTTGGAGGAATAATTTTTCTGGATATTAAATGTAATGGATCTGGACTAATGTACCAACCATTTCTCGACCTCATCAAAAACGGCAAAGTATCATCTGTTACTTCACTATTAATGGTAGATAAATTTTTATCATTTTTATTGTACCTTCTCCATTCTGCATACCAATCATGTTCATTTCCAATTTTGAATTCTGTATTTATTTCATATTCAGAGTCTACAATTACTTCTACTAAAGGGACATGGTCCGCATTCATATGGGAGTATTCAAATGGAGGATATCTAATCCTTTGAATATATTTTGGCATATTAACTCCATAAAATTGCCATAGTGGCCTTTCCTGCAAACCTACGGAATTCAGGTACCTCTTTTAGCATTTTAATACCAAGTGGGATTGGATTTTCTATATCGCCTAATTCATTAATTAAATCTATTACCTCAGGCCTTGCCCAAATTGAAAAAATTTCATCTAATTCTTGATCACTAACTTCAGTTAAAAAAGCATCACGTAATGCCTTTTTCCTTCTTTGGCTCTTCCTCATCCCATTCATTGCATTTGATAATCCATTCATTCTTTTTTCAGATAAGTCATTTTCACTTATTGCTTCATTTATCAGTGGAAGTAATATGTCTACTTGCTTAAAACCAGGTCCAATTCCTCCACCAGTTGTAGGTTTGCAAATTCCAGCAGCATCTCCAAATAAAACTACTCTTTCTTTTGTAGGTTTCTTTAAAATCCCGCTAGGGACAGGTCCACAAAATCTTCCAACTTCAATACAATCTGAAAATTTATCTTTCCATGGTGAATTATTCATTAATTGATTTAAATAATGTTCACAAGAATAATCTCCTAATAAATTTGGCTTACTCCATATGCCTATTCTTGTAGTTTCACCAGATGGTATAGCCCATGAAAAAAAACCGGGAGATATATTTTTTCCGGTAAATAAATCTAATTTTCCCTCTTCGGATTTATATCCAGTAACTTCAATTTGTAGGCCAATCATCATTTCTTTTGGTCTTCCCATTTTAAAATTTCTTCTAACCCAAGAATGAGCGCCATCTGCCCCACAAAGGAGTTTCGTTCTAATCATTCTTTCTTCATTTTTAAATTGGACTTTTAAATTGACATGTTCATCTAAAATTTCTGCAGATAATGGTTTACTCGATAGCCATAAATCGGTTCCTGATTCTATGGATTGAATTACTAATTTTTCATCAAATATTTTTCTGCATACTGACCATGTCCTAGTTATATCGGGTTCACCAATTTCAATTTTTACTCCTGAAGGGCTGTGCATCCTAGCGCCCCATATCCTAGTTAATGCTGTATCATGTAATCCAACCTTTTCCATTGCACCAGGATTTACTAATCCTGCACATTGAAATGGTCTACCAATCTCTTGATGTTCCTCAATTAACAAAACCTTATGTTTACTTTCTGATAATTTTTTTGAAAGGTATCCTCCAATGGGTCCAGCGCCTACTACTACAATATCATAATCATATATCATATTATAATCACCTTTTTTTCATTTTTTTCATTTTTCCAATAAGGTCACTCGCATCTTTTTTATTTATTTCGTCAATAGTTGTTGCTTTTACTATTGACATCGCATCTTCAATTTTTATGCCTAATCTTTCTGACATCGTATTAATTGCTTTAACTTGAGGTTCAGTAGCCGGACTTTCTCCATCCATGCCTATCAATTTTCCTATAATTGTGCTTGCAGTACCCTCTCTACCGCCAGTTAAAGATTCTAAATCTTTAGCCCCTCCGTCTTTTAGGACTTTTTCTAACTGTAAATTTAACTTATCTGTTAATTTAATTATTAGTCCAATTTGTTTATCACTAGGGGGGAAAGTTCCGCCCTTTTCTATAAGTTCATCTAGAGTGTTTCTCATTTCTTCTCCCGTTAATTCGGAAATAACCTTACCTTTTAACGCATCATTACGTTCGAGTTCATTCATGTTACTAATAAGATCATTCAATAATTGTATTTGTTTTTTAGATGGTATACTACGTTTATTTGTTTTAGCTGATTCATTCAATTCTTTAAAATTCTTAACAAATTGATGCCATACTTCTGGAGCGGATTTACTGCTGTTTTCTATGCCATCAAGATCCATTTCCATTTTTGCTGTGAATTTAGTATCAAATAATCCTTTCTTATCTTCTTGTTCATTGTAAAAAGGAACAACTTCAGACCACATTATTGTACCTGCTTCTGTTGGTTTAAGGGACCCACTAATATTTTCAACATATTTCCTTTTATTCAAGGTTTGAATTGTAGAGACATATGTTGAAGGACGTCCTATGCCAGCTTTTTTCATTTGTTGAACTATCGAACTCTCTGAAAATCTCCTTGGGGGTTTAGTTTGGTCACTAACTAAATCTGGATTATCTTTTTTAATATCTAATTCCCATATTGAACCCTCTAGTAGTGGGTATTCTGGGGGTTTAGTTTTAATATTGGACTGATATTCAGAATAAACTATCTCCCACCCTGGATGAATTCTCCATGATGCCATCCCTGTGATAGATTTTTCGAAATTATTAGTTTTAGCCATTATACTTCTAGTTTCTCTTATTGAATCAGACATCTGACTAGCTGTAAATCTAGACCAAATTAACCTATAAAGAGTATTGGCTTCTTCTTTTTCATCTAATAATTCTTTTATTTCGGGACGGGTAGGCCTAATGGCCTCGTGAGCATCCTGTACATTTTTTGAGCCCTTTTTAGCATCAGCTCCTAAAGCACCTACTCCTAAATATTCATCTCCAAATTGATTTTTTATGTATTTTTTAGCAGTATCTCTAGCTTCCTGGTTGGTTCGTGTAGAATCCGTACGGATATAAGTAACATGACCAGAATTATATAAAGCTCCTGCAACATTACTTGTGCGAGATACTGACCAACCAAGAGTGGAGCTAGCAGTTTGTAATAGTGTATCAGTAGTAAATGGAGGTTTAGGTTTTCGGGCATTTTTTCCATTTTTTATAGATTGAATTTCTATGTTGTTATTTTTAACAAGATTTTCTACTGATCTATCAGCTAATTCTAAATCATATGTCCTATCTGGATAATGTTTTCCTTTCTCATCTACCCATGCGCCATCTTCTTCTTTGTCATGGAACCTAACTTTAAAATTTATATCTCCAGAATCTAAATTTACACTATGATAACTTATAGGGACGTGATTATCTCTTTCAATTTCCCTTTCAACGATAAATCCTAACGTTGGCGTCTGAACTCTTCCCATTGATGCTAGTTGCCAAGATCTTGAAAATCTTGAACATTCAAAACCTACTAGTCTATCCATAAATCTCCTTACTTTGGCTGAGTCTACTAATGCATAATCTATTTTTCTAGCTTCTGAGAGAGATTTTATTACAGAATTTTCGGTAATTTCATTGAATGTAACTCTTTGTTGATTTTTAAAACCCCTTTTTGAAAATATTTCACTTAATCTCCATGCAATGAATTCTCCTTCTCTATCGGGATCTGTAGCAATAAAAATTTCTTCAACATTTGATAATTTTGCTTTTTTTATCATTTCTGTTATTTTCTTTTTAGCACCTGTTGTCCAGCCCCAAGGTGGATCAGGTAATTCATCAACTGTTGATTCCCACATAGATTTACTAGAGTCTTTACTGCCCTTACTAGGCAAGTCCTCAACATGGCCACCACATGCTTGAACAATCCAATCTTTCCCTAAGTATTTTTTAACAGTTTTAGCTTTAGCTCCTGATTCTAAAATCATTAATCTCAAACTTCTTCACCAACTGTGACTTTGGTAGTCACCTATTATGCTCCAATAATGTATTATGTATAAATGTGAGTAAATATTTTATCGAACTACATTATCATTTCAACTTAAATTGAATTTATGAAACATAATTCTATTAATTTTTTCATCCCATAATTCTTCGGATCCGGGTCCGCCACAACCAACGCATCCTGGATAACCTGCCTCTACTAAATTAGAAATTTTGTTTATAAAATCTGGCCAAAACTCTTTTGGATTTTTTGCTAACCATATATATTCTAATTCCATAGGCTCATTAAGACTAATTAATCCTATTATTTTTTCATTATTATATATTAAAATTTGATTTTTCGTTTGTGATGGTATGGCCAAAATCTCGATAATAATTGATGGAGCTTTATCAGAAATAGTATCGCTTAATGTTTGAATATTTATATCTAAAGCCTCATCAATTTTAAATTTTAAATTTTCAGATTTTAATGCCCTCCTTGATATTTCCCAAAGTGCTAAATCATAAGGAGACAGGCCCATTGTTTGACTATGATACACAACTCTTGAAGAATATTGCCTTCTCGGGTAATTAATGGGTCTACCTTATCGTAATATTATAAGACCCATTTTAAGGGTCATAGATTCCGAAAAAGCTCATAAATATACTATTGACGTACTATCTAAAATCGGAAATAAGTCTGCAGGTACAAAGATTTTAAATTCAATGTATAAATCAGAAAAAGAACCTATCACAGTATTTGATAAATTATTCCACCATCCTGTTGGTCTAGCCGCAGGATTCGATAAAGGTGCTGATGCATTATCTTCTTGGCCAGCATTAGGTTTCTCATGGGGGGAATATGGTGGAATAACTCGCTTCCCTCAGGAAGGAAACCCAAAGCCTAGGATGTTTAGGGCTAATAAGGAAAATGCTTTAATTAATAGAATGGGGCTAAATAATCCCGGTGCTATGGCCGTAAAGGATAAACTAATTACGCGTCAATCATCAAATAACTGGCCGAGTATACCGATTGCGGCTAATATAGGTCGCTCAAGTAAAGTTTCAAATGCGGAATCACCAAATGATTATTCCTCAACATTAGGAATTTTATGGGATTATGCTGATATGTTTGTTCTTAATGTTTCATCTCCTAATACCCCAAACTTAAGGGAACTTCAAAATAAATCATATTTAGAATTAATTTTAAAAGATTGCATGAGAATTAGAGAATCAAAAAATGAATTTAAGCCAATATTATTGAAATTATCTCCAGACAGAATAAATGAACAAATATTAGATTCTGTAGATTCTGCAATATCTTTAGGAATTGATGGATTCGTTGCCACTAATACTACTATAAAAAAACCAATTCCATTAAGCCTCCAATCAAGAAGAGTCTTGTCAGAAGAAGGTGGTTTATCCGGTCGGCCATTGCATGAACGATCATTAGAAGTTATAAATTTAATATACAGCCATACAAATGGCAAACATCCAATAATAGGAGTAGGAGGAATAGAATCAACTGAAACAGCTTGGTCATCTATTACTTCAGGTGCTTCTCTATTACAACTATATTCATCATTAGTATTCAAAGGTCCTTCAGTCATATCATCAATAGTAAAAGGAATTAAGAAAAAACGTATTGAAGAAGGATTTTCAAATATATCCGAAGCAATTGGCTATAATACAAAATAATATATATATAATAATAATAATAATAATAATAATAATAATAATAATAATAATAATAATAATAATAATAATAATAATAATTGGTGAATATAGATGGTTGCAAATAAAATCACTAAACTAATTATAATTAGTATTTCTATGTTATCGATTTTAGTTTTAATGTTTCTAACCGTAGACCCAGAAATTCAATATTCAGTAGATGAAGTGATGGCTAATCCTGAAAAATTTGAAAATATAGATATATTCATGCGTGGAGAAGTAGATAATTCTAGTCTACTATCGGAGTCTAGTGTTTTCACTATATCAGGAGTTTATCACGGCATATTGGTGGATTATTCAGGCGCTTCATTACCTGATGGTTTTCAAGAAGGATTAACTGTAGCCGTAAAAGGTAAATTAGTTCAAGTTAATGATGATTGGAAAATACTTGCATCTGAAATTATTACGGGTTGCCCATCTAAATATGAAACAATTGACAATTCATAGGATGGATTAATTGATACGTTAAGCCTTCATGGAGACAACGGGCTAGGGGGAGCGTTGACGTGTTCTATAATTCACAAATCGTCGAAAATGGTGACCTGAAGTTCGAGGGCGGCGTAGACGAGCAATCGATGTCTCATCAGTTAACGACGATGTTTCGCCCCCAAGAGATCCATGTTGGTAGAATTTGCTTCCGAAGGGAAGTAATGACTACCTTACACCTGGGAACCAGGTCAGGCGCGGAAGCGAGCAGCCCGACTAGGAATAATGGATGCCTTGGGATAGCGGAGTTGAGGAGATTGATGATATAGCATCTTTAGTAACGTACGTCCACCGAGAACATGCCCACCCTACAAATTTTTTATTCCACTTAAATTACAAATTACTTTAAAATACTTTTCTGGAACAGGTTGTACTGATAATCTGCTCCCTTTCCTTAACAATGGCATACCCTCCAACATCGGATTTTCTCTCATTTCGGGTAAACCTATCTCTCGTGTTTTAATTATAGGTTCTATATCTACCATAAACCATCTAGGCTCTTCAGGGTTAGATTTTTCATCATAATATTTTGAATTAGAATCCCATGATGTAAAATCACCGTATGATTCTTTACATACTTTTGCTATTCCTGCAATATGTGGAGGTTTACAATTCGAATGATAGAATAATACTAAATCTCCTAATTTCATTTCGTCTCTCATAATATTCCTTGCTTGATAATTTCTAACTCCATCCCAATGAGTACTTCCGTCAGTAACTAATTGATTCCAAGGATAGCCGTCTAACTCACTTTTCATCAACCAATACTTAACCATGTATTCCTCAAGATGAACTTGTACATCAATGTTATTACTTACCATGCATCTTCAGTATTACCAAATATTAATGCCGCATCAATTACATCTATCTCTTCCCTTACAATTGCTCTTCTTATGCCAGCGCTTTTTACCATATTTTCCACTCCACCAGTTAAACCCCAATTCATTTTAACAAATAACGCATATATTGCTGGTAAGAGTAGCAATGCAGATAAAGCTGCAATTATCAGTAGTACAATTATAACTATTACAAACGGTTTAATAGCCGGTATTGGTATTAAGAACGCACAGGACATACCTGCAGCTGTCACGGTAGTTGCTTCAAACAAACTCATGCCAGTACTCGCACAAGCGGTTTTAATTGCATCTAAAGATCCTCCTAATTCCTTCACCCTATTGGCTATATGAATTGAGAAATCTACACCAACTCCAACAAGAATCGAACCTATCATTACAGTTACTAAATTTAATGGAACTCCATTAGAATCCATGACTATCCATTGCATTCCAACCGTGAATCCAACTGGTACTGTTGTCAATAAAGCATAACGTAAATCTCTGAATACCAAAGCTAATGTGAGCACTGTGAATCCTAGGGCGAAAAATAATGATGTCCATTGTGACCCCACAATCATTTTATTTATTTCAATTGTAATTGGTGCAACTCCAATGAGGTTAGTCGCATCAATTGAATTTTCACTTTTTCCTGCAGCATCAGTCTTTAGATTTATTTGATTGACAGCAACAGATGTAGATTTACTGTCTATAAATGGCATATCGATATATATCAAATTTTTATCGAAATCTGAAGATATGAAGAATTCTCTCATTTCATCTGTTAGTGTGTTATAGAATACATATAATAAGAAATTTTGGATTTGGCGCCCCCCATCATCTTCTTGTGCATCTAAAGTATCGAGAGCAGCCCAAAAAGATGCATTTCCAGAAGCCTCTCTATCGAATATTAACTCTGCTGCATCATCTATTGCATCTGGTAACGGTACATTATCCAATACGTCTAATATTGGTGTACCAGAAACGTTTACTCCAACTGCTATAGCTTTCATTAAGAAAACTACAGATACTGCACTAGTGTTTTCAATACGATCACACTCGGCTGCTAATTTCTCTATACTCTCTAAATTTCCATAAGGATGTTCTGCTGTAAATGAAAATGACGGCTCTGCTCCAATTGGTGCTTTTACAAGTATGAAACCCGGCTGGCCAGATTCAAACTCGTCTGAATATACTTTCATTTTTTTTACCGCACCTACTTCTTCTGGGGCCATGTCTAACAAATCTATATTTTCTTCAATATTTTGTCTAGATATTCCTGCTGATATTAACATTAATAATAAAAATACTGATAAACTGACTTTAGTCCAATTGACAGGTATCTGAACTGCTTTCATAAATAATTTAGGAGGAGGATGAGAGGGTTTTTTAAGATCAAGTAATAATGTTAAATTTGGAACCATTAACATAGTCATAATGTATACTACCACTATCCCTCCTGCTAATGACCAACCTACTGTTTGAATGGGCCTCATTGGAGTAAAAACTAGAGAAACAAATCCAATAATTGTCGTCATTGCAGATAAAAATACAGCCTTGCCTGTAGAATTTAATGCTTCTTCTATTTTTTCTCTAGGGTTTCCTTTAGCTTCTGCATATCTATTTGTTATGTGCAATCCATATGATACACCCAATGCTAATACAATTGGCCCAACAATAATTACAGTCATCGTTACTTCATAATTAGAAAATCCAATTATTCCTAATGTAATCCAAACTGAACATAACGTTGGTAGCCCAGATATTATCACTACCTTGATTCCCTGAACGAATCTAATTCTTCCAGTTTGTAATAAATCACAATGGAATAAAAATAGGCCAAATGCAACAGCGAGTGCTCCAACTGGAAAAACTGTCCAAAATAGCTTAAATGATTCTTCTGTAATCGCGTTCGTCAAAGGTGTGGGGCCAGTCAATGTCATTGATAAATTGCGGTCTTCCCATTTATTTTCTATTGAGATTTTATCAATTTCAAGTTGAGTTCTATCAATAATTCCACTTATTCCTCCTTCATCATCTACTCCGTCTCCATCTTTGTCTAAATTATCAGATATTCCTATTATAATTACTGCTCTATTCCAATGTTTTGCAGATATATTTACTAAATTACCTGCAGCATCAAATGTCCCTACATCTCTTACTAGTTTATCTAACGCATTTTGAGGCATTTCTTCTAGAATTCTATCTATTCTGTCTTGTTCTTCCGGAATTGCATAATTTCCAATAAGATCAGACTGTGCATCTATAGTTTCATTTGCAGTATCTGATAAATCTTGATTACCAGTAGCATCTGCTAAACCATTAAAAAATGCTTTTATTAACCTACCACCACTTGAATTAACTTCTTTTACAACTGTCGAAATAGATAAAACATAAACAATTGAATCTTTTTCACCGGCATCATTTCTGTGTTTATTTATACTTCTCTCGATTAAATCAATTTGGTCTAAAATTAATTTTTGAGTTACATTATAATCCTCCGATTCTACATATACTACCATTATATTCGTAGTCCAATTTTCCCCTACTTCCTGAAGGAGATTCTTAGAACTAGACGGATTAGTAGATTCTGGTAAATATACTTCCATTTCACCGTTAACGTTCAAAGCCCCTTCTTCATTACACCAAGTAGGTTCATATCCAGTTCGACAATCGTTTACTCCTGAATGAGTCGTGAAAAAGCCAGTAACTACAAGGCACAAAACGACGGTTAATGCCGGAAACATTGTGAGTAATTTGGTTGAGTTAGTGCCTCGGAACTTCCTCTTGATATTATTAGAATATTTATTAAAATTTAATACTACAGAATTTGGTTTGCTGCTTCCCATAACCATCTTCCCTAATATATCCTGTATGAATGATGTATTCAACCTCTCGTATATATAACTCACAAAATGACCATATTATATTATCAATAATTGACAACGGTCAAGAGTAATTGACTTTGCGACCTACTTGTATTGGAGGGCTAATCGTGAATAAACCTAAAATTTCAGAAAAGCGATGGTCTATTGATTTAGAAAAAAATATTCAAGAAAACCATTATGAAGAAGTAGGTAAATGCTACTCATTCGACTCAAATAGTAAAAAAGAATCCTTCGTAATAGATACTCCCCCTCCTTATCCAAGTGGAACCTGGCATATAGGCGCTGTCGCACAATATAGCATGATAGATGTAATAGCTAGAAGTCAAAGATTATTGGGTAAAGAGGTATTTTTCCCATGGGGAGTAGATAGAAATGGAATAAACATAGAATTCACAGTAGAAAAAAATACCGGTAAAAAAATGAAGACTTTTGAAAGAGGTAAATTTATTGATTTATGTGCAGAAACTATAGAAAAATATACTCAAGAGATGAGGAATACTGCTAAAAGGGTTGGATTATCATGTGACTTTGACAAAGAATATCTAACTGATTCACCGGAGTATAGGGCGTTAACACAATCTATCTTTGTAGAATTATTTAAAAAAGGAGAAATTATAGAGGACCTAAGGCCCAATATTTACGATCCCATTGAAGGAACTACTATCGCAGAAGCTGAAGTCCAAAGAGTAGAACGTAATACTAAATTATGTGATGTTAAATGGTTAACTGAAGATGATGAAGAGATCATTATCACTACAACCAGGCCGGAAATGATTTGTGCATGCGGAGTCGTAGTTGTTCACCCAGAAGATGAAAGATATCAAAAAATAATTGGTAAAAACATTAATTTACCTATTGCTGTCAATGAAAGACCTAACTTCGTTCAAATTCTTGCTCACCCATCAGTCAAAATGGAATTTGGTAGTGGTGTGTTAATGGTATGTTCTTTTGGAGACCAAAATGATGTCTCGATATTTAGAGAACTTAGATTAAAGCCTTTTCAGGCAATAGATTTAGATGGAAAAATGACCTTCTTATCTGGAGAACTATCAGGTTTAAATGTATACGATGCTAGAAAAAAGGCCATTGAAATTTTAACTAATAATGACAAGATTTCATCAATAATTGAACACAGCCAAGAAATACCAGTAAGTGAAAGGGGTAATAATCCTATAGAAATCATATTGTTAAAAGAGTGGTATGTACGACAAACTCATATTCAAGAAAGATTATTTGAATTATCAAATGATACAAATTTCATTCCAAAAAGGAATAAACAATTTTTAAACGATTGGATGGACGGTATCTCAATAGATTGGCCTATCAGTAGACGTAGGTGGTATCACACTGAAATACCAATATGGTATTCAGAAGATGGAACCAAAGTAGTTGTTCCACCATCTGGAATATATGTTAGGCCTTGGGTGGATAAACCTCCAGAAGGTTCTGAAATATTAGATAGACTTACTCGTGATTTCATAGGTCATTATTATGAAAATTCTCATCAATTAGGTACTATTAAAGGAGAAGATAAAGTATTTGATACTTGGATGGATTCATCAAATTCCAATCTATATGTATCAGGATATAAAAATAACAAAAAACTATTTTCAAAATCATTTCCTACAGCATTACGTCCTCAAGGGAAAGACATAGTGAGAACTTGGTTATATTATACAATGCTAAAAAGTGCCCTTCTTTTCGATAAACCCGCTTTTAAAAATATCTGGATTGACGGTTTAGGAATGGATCCTTGGGGTAGGAAAATGTCAAAGTCTCTTGGTAATGGAATTGATGCAAATTCGGTTTTAGAATGTGGCGTAGGGGGAAAAACAGGTTCATGGAAAATTAAAGGTCCAAATGGAAAACAAGTTCAACTTAAAGCAAATAAGATTGGAAGTGAATGCTTTAGATTATGGAAAGCTTGTGATGCTCAAGTAGGCGACGATTTTCATATTAACCCAGAAGAAATTGAATCTAAATATTTTGGAGTATTGACTAAAATATTTAATGTAGCTAGGTTTGCAAGCCAATTTGATTCCCCAGAGGATCTAGATAATCCTCCAAATGATTTACCAATTGAAGATGTATGGATTTTAAATGAATTTGATGCCGTATTAAACAAAGTTAAGAATGCATGGGAAGAAATTGATATCTATACTGCAGCTCAAACAATAAAGAATTTTAGTACAGGTATTTTTCCCAGTCACTGGCTTGAAATGGCAAAAACTAGATTGTATGATTATGATATTCATGCTACATGGACCCTCCATAAGATAGTCAGAGATACACTGACTATATTTTCTCCCATATGCCCTTTCTTTTCTCATTTCTTGTCTATGAAGTTATACAATACTAGTGCAGTTACACAAACAATATTTCCTCAAACAATAATAAAAAAATTACCTTACAATTACGATAACCTAGATGGAATTACTATTCCACTAATGGATTTTAATTCATATATTTGGAAAATTAAAAAGGAAAATAATATTTCTCTTAAATCTCCAATATCTGATATTGAAATACCTGAGAATTTAGCCCAATTGAAGGAAGCATTAACAAAAATGCACAACTTAGAGTAATCATTAATTTAGCTGTGAATGTGGTTTTTTACCCTTAAAATAATCTATTAGTAACGTGGCCATTTCTTCTCCAATTCTTGCTTGGGCTTCAATAGTAGCCGCACCTATGTGTGGTGTTCCATGAAAATTTTCATGGTTAATTAAATCATTATTCACTGGTGGCTCAATTTCAAAAACATCCATGGCAGCAGATGATAAAATATTATTATTTAATGAATTTAAAACTTCTTCCTCATCGACTATGCCTCCTCTTGCACAATTTATTATATGTCTACCACATTTCACTCCATCATCTCCAATATCAGGCATCAATTTTATTCTTTCATCATTAACTAGATGGTATGTATCGTCCGAAAGGTTACAATGTATGGATATGTGTGTACAATTTTTAAAAACATCATCAACATTATTATGTAATTTACAATTATTATTTTTTGCTATATCTTTTGGTAAATAAGGGTCATAACAGTGTAAATTCATACCTAATATATTTGCAATCTTGCCTACTCCTTGGGCTATTCTACCAAATCCAATTAAACCTAAATTTTTTCCAGCTAATTCTGTTCCGCGCAATTCCTTCTTAGCCCAATTACCATTTCTTAAACTACGATCTCCTTTTGGAATATGCCTCACTGAGGACAATAAATGACCAATTGTAAGTTCAACAACACTGTGGGTAGATGATTGAGGCGTATTACATACTATGATCCCCATATTAGATGCAGTACTTATGTCAATATTGTCGACACCTACACCTGCTCTGCCAATAAATCCTATACCGCTGTTTTCATTTTTAGAAGATATAATTACTTCTTTTATCAATTTAGTAGCACTTCTAACTACTATCGCGTCATAATTTAGAAGAATTCCGGATTTTAATTCTTCTGGGGAACAATATTTTTCTACCACATTGTGGCCATTATCTATTAACATTTTTACTGCTTCTTTAGCCATTCCATCTGTTACAAGTATGTTGCCCATATAAATTCTGACAGTGTTTAGTTCAATGAAGTTTGTCTTAAATTGGGTAGTTTATTGTTAATTTAACCGCTTTATTATTGAGTGTGATGTGTCCAGCAGATTACGTGGTTGAATCGTTAGAGTCTCTATTTACCGCAGTGCTGATTTTGTTAGGTCCAGTTTTTTTAGCCATACCTGTTTCATTTGCATGGCGGTGGTGGGTAGGTATGGAACCAGAACAAGAAGGTTATAGGGAAAAAGTTCGTACTGTATTAGACTCCGGCATTCCTATTCGGAAATATAGGTCACAATTAGATGCTGAGGCTAGAAAAGTTCATCTTAATTCCGATAGGCAAGCCAGAATAGAATCTGATTTGTTACATCCTCTTAGATTACAACATTTTTTACTATTTCCTAGCCTTATTGTTTGGCCATTAGTTGGATTATTTGCAGCTATAATAACACTACCAATGATGCCTATGTTACGATTATTGGAATGGATATTAATTAAAAAATCAGTACTATCATGGGTTGCAAGATTAGTACAAAAACTAACTAGATGGGAAATTATAGGGATACCTCAACTTGATGATGGTGCTAAAGAATTAGATAGAGTCTTAACCTCAATTCATAGAATGCCCATAACGGTGTTTTTAGGTTTATTTACTTACTTGATTATTTCATATATGCCACTTAGTGTAAAAAACATTATGTTAGTAAGTGCAATTGTTTATATTTTTCTAGTCTCATTAATTTCCGTAATCAGAGCAGCTACTGCTAGTGCACTAGTATTCGCAGACCCTACTAATAGAAGATTAATTCCAATGGATACATTTGTTGAAAATGCTCTTGGACCGTGGGTAGGAGTAGGATTGCTTTTTTTATTATCTAGACAACTAATGTATGGTGGGCAAATTAGAACTGATCCAACATTGTCCGATCCTGTGGCATTTGCTATTAGTGTATTATTAGTACTCTATACTGCCACAATAATCGGCATAACGGTAGAATTAAGCTTCTTTAGATTAAGGGGTATGTCTGTCAGGAAGTCGTTTCAAATTCAAATGGTAGAAATATTTAAACCTACTTTATATTTATTTACTAGGCATAAAGGATCACTGAGATTATCTCCAGTTATGCCTTTATCAGAATGGTTAGAAAATGGAGAAATTTTAGATATAGAAATGTAGATTATATTTGTTGAATTTCAAACTTTATATCATCTTTAGTAATTATAATAGAGTCTTCAATATATTTGATTGGAATTACTCCTAAATGGACATTGTTTTCATTTTGTTCAAAAGAAGATTTTATTACAATTTTTCCACCTCTCAATATCGAATACTTAGATTTTTTTAATGGTAAGTTTGTAGTTATTTTAACAAGTTTTTTATTTATCTTACCTCTACTTTCTATTCTAGCATGAATTTCCTGACCTGGGTAACATCCTTTATCTAATTTAACAAGATGTTCCATATTTACTTCAAATGGAATGGAATTTTCTATGTCAAAATAATCTACTATTCCTAAATTAATTCTAATTTTATCCCATTCACTTGCTTCCATATTTTTAATATTATTATTTTTAAATATTTTTAAAACCTTATCTTCTTCATCAGACGGGATTAAAATATCTAAAATTTGGTAATTTTTTCCACTGGAAATTGTTAAAATCATATTACCATATTCTGTAAACTTATTATTTACAATACTTTCCTTATTAATTCCACACTGTTTTAGTATTGTGTCAATTATATTTCCTATTAATCTATAATGACAAATCCCATTATCTCCATTTGTAATTGTCATTTCTTCATTCCATGGGATTCCAGTTTGAATTAATTTTCTTATACTATTTCCATTTTTATTATTATTTGTAATTAGTATTTTTTCTCCAAAATTATATATTTTGAGATAATCAATAATTCTACCGTTTGCATGGCAAAACAAGGAATCATGTGTACGATATAAATCTGAATCTTCTACTTTACTAGTTATTAACTTTTGAAGGTGAAGTAATGCATTAGCCCCACTGAGGACTGTTATTGAAGATTCGGATAGAATATATTTTCCATCAGGATACGAAAAACTAGTCAAAATAAATTACACACCTTAACCGAAAGACTGGCCACAACCACATTCTCTATCGGCACTGGGATTTTTAATTTGAAATCCTCCACCCATCAAAGTATCTTTGTAATCTAATTCAATCCCATTTAACAATGCACTATCTTTATTATGAATAAGTATCGATACTCCATCTACATCAATCCTTTGAAATGTATCATCCTTTGGATCTTCTGTAATTTTCATATCATATAAATATCCTGAACATCCTCCAGATTCTGCGCTAATAATTAGAACGTGTGTATCGTCGTCATTATTCATCGAAAGTTTCATTGCATTCCTTGCTGAATCTGTAACGTTTATTTTTACATCTATTATTTCTATCTCATTAAAAACTGGTAAAGAAAAACCAGCCCCATCAAGTAATCCCATACGTCACCCTACGGATGGTGTTATTTGAATAATTGTGTGAGATAATACTCTTACCTATTAATAATAACGTAAAACGTTCTGCGAGTATACATGAAAGGATTAGAAACTAGGTCAATTGTTAGTATTACTGACAAAACCTTCGTTAGAAAATTAGATGTCGTGTGCGTGGAATCTCCACTATCATTAATATTAAAATTTAAAGGAATTGAACATTCATTGGGCCTTTTAATGAGAACTCCGGGGGATGATCATAATCTCATTAGGGGACTTTTATATTCAGAAGGAATTATTTCTGTAGGGGCAGATATAAATGAAATTCTTACAGAAGGAGACGATTATATTGTTATACTATCTGATCATATAAATTTTAATCCGATAGAACATGCACGTAAATTGACAATGACATCATCATGTGGAATCTGCGGAAAAGATTCTATTTCAAATTTAATACATATGCATGGGCCAACGTTATCTGAAGATATGCAAATAGATATGAGTATTATAGGCACTAGTCTGACTTCATTGCAAAATGGTCAAGAATTATTTACTGATACAGGAGGAACACATGCATGTGCTAGGTTAGATTCAATTGGGAATTTAATATCAATCGGAGAGGACGTTGGAAGACATAATGCTATGGACAAACTTATTGGAGGGGCATTAAAAAATAATTTAGTTCCCATTAGAGAAGAAATATTAATAGTTTCTGGCAGAGCATCATTTGAATTAGTTCAAAAATCACTACGAGCTGGATTTCCAATAATGATTGCATTAGGTGCACCAAGTACTCTGGCAGTTGATATGGCTATGGAACATGGGATGACGTTAATTGGTTTTGCCAAAGAAAACAAAATTACTGTTTTTGCTGGTTCCAACAGAATCTTGGGCCAAGAAAGATAAATGATGAAAGAAGTGATGTATGGCATACTAGTTTCAACAGATATGAGGGACCACGTCAGTGTAGTCACACCTTACGAAATTAAACCACCTAAAGTTACTAAATCTAAATCTGTTGCTGCCGGAATTCCTGGAGTATTAGCCTCTTTAAATCATAGTCTTGAAAATGGTCTAATTTCCACTATTTACAATCTCACAAAAGTAAATCGGTTTCATGGGTTTGATTGTCCTGGATGCGCATGGCCTGATCCAGATGACCATCGTTCTAGATTTGAATTTTGTGAAAATGGGGCAAAAGCAGTAGCTGATGAGCGTACTTCAAAAAGAGCTAATCCTATATTTTGGTCCAAATGGCCCATAGGTAAATTATCTCAAAAATCCGATCACTGGCTTAATAGTCAAGGTAGAATCACGAATCCAATGATTCTAAAAAAAGGAGAATCACATTATGTAGAAATCAGTTGGAAGGATGCATTTCAATTAATTGGAAAGGAACTATCTGAACTAGAAAAACCTGATGATGCAATTTTTTATACCTCTGGTAGAACAAGTAATGAGGCCGCTTTTTTATGGCAATTATTTGCTAGATGGTTTGGCACTAATAATTTACCTGATTGTTCTAACATGTGTCATGAATCATCTGGAATCGCATTGACGGAGTCTATAGGGATTGCAAAAGGAACTGTCAAATTAGAGGATTTTAAAAAAGCAGATTTAATTATGGTCATAGGTCAAAACCCTGGGACAAATCATCCTAGGATGCTTTCTGCATTAAGTGATGCAAAAAATAATGGATCATCTATAATGAGTATTAATCCATTAAAAGAGACTGGCATGGTTAAATTTAAACATCCTCAGAAACCATTAGATATTTTAGGAACTGGAACTGTCATATCTGATGAGCACATTTCTGTAAAAATTAATGGAGATATGGCCCTTTTCAGAGGATTTTCTAAAGTTATTTTAGAAGGCGATGCACATAATTTAAATTTTATAAGTAAATATACTAATGGATTTAAGAATTATTTAACTGAAGTTAATGATACTACTTGGGAAGAAATAGAATTTCATTCCGGCATAGATAAATCTGAAATTATTAGACTTGGAAAAATCATATCTAATTCAAAATCTACTATTGTATGCTGGGCCATGGGATTAACTCAACATAAAAATTCAGTGTCTACAATACAAGAAATTATCAATTTTCAATTATTAGGTGGCCATATTGGAAGAGAAGGTGCTGGTATTTGCCCTGTAAGGGGGCATTCAAATGTTCAAGGAGATAGAACGGTAGGCATCAATCATAAACCATCTAAAAAATTTCTGAAATCACTAGAAAAACATACTGGAATAAAGGCACCAATGATCCACGGCGTAGATACAGTAGAGGCGGTTAAATTGATGAATGCCGGGAAAGAAAAAGTATTCATATCGATGGGGGGTAATTTCTTATCTGCAATGTCAGATACAACTGTCACAGCAAAAGCATTACAATCTTGCAAATTAACAGTTCAAATTTCCACAAAACCCAATAGATCCCACTTAGTAACTGGTCAAATAGGTCTTATTTTACCTTGTCTTGGTAGAACAGAGTCAGATGTATCCATTAATGGGCAACAATTTGTCACTGTGGAAAATTCCATGGGAGTAGTTCATTCTTCCCGTGGAACCTCTAAACCAGCTAGTAAATATTTAAAATCAGAAGTCAGCATTGTGACAGGTATTGCCTTGTCGTTACAACAATATCATTCAAATTCTAACATAAACTGGTTAAAATTTTCTGAAGATTATGATGAAATAAGGAATTTAATAGAAAAATGTATTCCAGGATTTGATGAATATAATACTCGTGTGAGAGAGAAAGGAGGATTCTACCTCCCTAATCTTCCTAGGGATAAAACTGAATTTGAAACCTTATCTAAAAAAGCTGAGTTTATAACTCATAAAATTACCTCTAAATCTATTGAAGATAATAAATTTGTCATGATGACTATCAGATCTCATGATCAATATAATACCACTATATATGGCCTTAATGATCGCTACAGAGGAATTTATAATGGTAGAAGAATTATAATGATGAATCTTGAAGATATGGAAAATCTAAATCTAAGTCAAATGGATCAAGTTGACATAACTTCTCATTTTAATGGTAGAGAGATTACTGCAAGAAAGTGGTTTGTAATACCTTATGAAATCCCAACAGGTAATGTCGCAACATATTTTCCAGAGTCAAATATTCTAATACCACTAGATAGCGTCGCTGATAAGAGTAATACTCCTACAAGTAAATCAATAAGCGTTTCAATAATTAAATCCGTATTATGATTGGGGCATTCTTTTCTTTTGTTCCCTTAATAATATTTTACAACGATTAATTTGTGTTTTGCATAATTCAACACCATCATTTTCCAAACCTCTACTTATTGCTTGTTCGAAGCATTTTAAACCATCTTCATACAATTCTAGATATGCATATGATTGGCCCATGTTATATAATGTCCTTCCGGATAGTAAGTTAGGTGCCAATGATATAGCGGCGTGGTAGGCCAATATACTCTCTGAGTATTTATTCATATTGTAAAGTGCATCACCTCTGCCGTTTTGGCATCTTACTCTTAATTCTAATTCATCTCTAGGGCATCCTCCTATTGCCTTCTCAAAACAAGTTAAAGCATCTTCACTTTTATCCTCACTTAGAAATGTCGTACCTTTATTATACCATTCTATTGATATATTTACCCTTTCATTATCTATTTTATTTAATTCAGGACTTAAAGTATTTTTAGCTATTGATTGTTGCATAACCGAAGTTTCAACTGCATCATTCGTAATATTAACCTTATCATTAATGACTGATTCTCTCTTCAGTGATTCAGCCCTCTGCGAACATTGAGAAGATTTCTTTTCGTATCCAGCCAAATTCAAAGATTCTGCTAATCCAAGCCAAACTTCCACTGATTGTGGTTTGTGTTCTAATATTTTTTTCCACAATTTCACCGATTCTAAATAATTTCCAGATTTTGTTAATTCTTTAGCGATATCTTCTTCTGTTTTGCCAGTATTATTACTCTCCAACAGTTCTAACAAATCATCATCAAAATTATTTAATTCCCCTGTAACATTATTTTGTATTTTATTTTCGTCCGAATCATAATCAGTTAATACTTTATATTCATTATCGATTAATTCTTCCGATTCAGATACGGGAATTGCCATCAATAACGGACCCACGTTTTTTGGTTCAATTGGACTTAAAGAATTGTTGGTAATATCTAGAAGAATTTCCATTTCTGGGTAAGTAATAGTAGCTATTTGAGCATATTCTAAGGACTTTTCCGGATTAATTTTTTCCAAGAGAATAGCTAAATTAGCCATAGTCGGAGGGTGATTTGGTGACAATAAATTGACTCTATCAAAAGAATCGATTGCTTTCAAAATTTCATTAATCTCGACGAGGACTACTCCTTTGCAAAACCACGCTGTTATATTTTGGTTATTATTTTCAATAACTACATCAATTAACTGTAATGAAGCATCATAATTCCCCTCAAAGAACAACTTTTGAGACTCTTTAATTAATTCTTCAGCATCTATTGCCGACTCGGACTCACCCATATCCACATATAATCGTGCAACACATACCGAATAAGTATTTTCAAATATTGCATTAAGAATGGTTTGAATAATCAAACGCCCTGCCGAGGCATATGACACAACCAATACGTATCATGGGGATATGTGGATCTTATGGTCTAGATTCTGCCAATGGGTTGATGATAGAGTTAGTATTAGAACAGTGTACAAAGTTAGGTGCTGAAGTCATAACATGGGATAACAGGGCTAATCCATTACCTTTTGTAGGGGAAGACGGTTGCTGGGATAATGAAAACGTCAAATTATACAAAGATATGGCGAATTCTGCAGATGCATTTATACTTTCTAGTCCAGAATACCATGGGACAATGAGTGGAGTTATGAAGAACTCCTTGGATTGGTTATCATTTGATCAAACAACTGGCAAGGTTTTTGGTTTAATTAGTACACTTGGCGGGCAAGCGAATACAACAACATTGAATCATATGAGGACATCAGTTAGATGGATACATGGTTGGGTAATCCCTGAACAACTAGTAATTGCTAATGTTAAAAGTACGTTTTCAGAAGATGGTAAAATATTGGACAGTGCACTAAATGACAGAGTAATTAAATTTTCTGAATCATTATTCAATAATACCATGAAATTATGCAAATAGGTGATTTCTATGCCAATATTACCTCCAGGTTCGGAGTTTTTATTACTTATTTGTGCAATATCTAGCGTAGTAACATGGTGGTCTGTAAACATATCAAGAAGTTTGGAGTTTGCAAAATTCTTTGCTTGGTTTGGAGTGTCTGCAATGATTTCATTATTAATTTGGATTTTAGGAAGTAATTAGATGAAAATACACGGTGATTTGTTACCGGTTAGATTACCTGTTTCATGGATATCAGATTCAAATAATAAGATAATAATAGAGTATGAAAAGAAATTTTCTAAATTAGAAAGATTATTATCAATAATTCTTAAATCTCCTAAAACTATCAAAAGGCCATTAGATGAAATGAATTCTGAATTATGGCTCTTGATGGATGGTAATAATGACTTAAATAATATTATAGAAAAAATGACAAATAAATTTAATGAACAGATAATTCCGGCCGAAGATAGAATAACAGTTTCTATATTACAATTTATGGAGTTAGGATTGGTGACAATAGTAACAGATTTTGACCAAGTAAATTGGGATATTAAATTAGACTGACGTTATTCGAGGGTTTCCATCCTAATCCTTTCATCGTTTTTTGATTTATATGAGGCTGAAAAATATATTGTCATTGGAATAAATAGTAATAAGAAAAAACACCCTATTAAAGTAGCTAAACTGTAAATAGACTCTTGTACTGGATTTAACTTAAATTCTTCAATGGATACAAGTTCATGAGAAACATATTCAACATTTATTGATACGCCATCATTAGATATAATTTTCCCATCATCATATATTTTTAATGTCCAAGTAATGGTAGATTTTTCATTATTTATTATTTTGTTTGCACCTAATTCAGCATTACTAATATTACTACTTTGTAGGTACCCAAGTCCTTCAATAGGTAAATCCAATGAAACTCTACCTCTTATAATTTGAATATTTGGGCCATTAATTTGAATAATGTGTGATGATGCTAAAGAGCATGATTCAGAAACATCAGAAAATCCCTCATCTTCACAATTAAATATTTCTTCACCTGCTATTCCTAATAATGGAGAGTAATACCATTCAACTCCAGAAGCTTCAACAACTAATATACTCGTGTCATTTACAACGCCTTCTATTGATATGTTGATCCAAGTGATGGCTTCACGAGAGGTAAAATACCAATTTGCCATTCCGGGGTCATTATATTCTAAGTCAGGATTTTCCGACTCATTAGTAGTAGTATAGCCATAATATTCAGAATCCATTGTATTAGAATAAACGGCATAAGATAGTATAAGAATTAGAACCAACCCGGTGCCAATCATGGTCCGAAGCATATTAGGATTCTTCGCTAAAGCTTTCTTCATGATACCCCACAATAGAACCATTTATTGAAACCTTGTTTTGATGCAATTATGGAATTCAATCCCATGGTTACAGTCATCACGATTAAATAGACTCCCTAAGACGGCAGGTCAGAATAGGTGAGGCTTTGACAACGTACAATGATATTCCCGCAGATATGTTAATTGAGGCATTAGCAGAGCATTTGAATACAATCAAATCTATTTCTGCACCAGAATGGGCGTCCTACGTCAAAACTGGGACTCACAGAGAAAGACCTCCAGAACAAGATAATTGGTGGGCTGTTAGATCCGCTGCTATTCTTAGAAAAGTAGCCTTCAAAGGACCAATTGGTGCAAATCACATGGCTCAAGAATTTGGAGGTCCAAGAGATAGAGGAGTAAAACCTAACAGGGCTGCAGCAGGTTCACGTAACATTGCTAGAACTATTTTACAACAACTTACTGAAGCGGAACTCGTAAAAAGTTCTTTAAATGCATCAGGTAGCGTAAATTCCGGAAAAATACTAACCCCAGAAGGCCATAAATTGATTAATGCAGTTGCACATTCAGTCAGGCCATTAGCAGAGGAAAAATATCCTGGACTTTCAAATTATTAATAGGTGATTAAATGGCTAGAGTAAAACCGTATGCTAAAAAGAAGCGTTTAATTAAGGTAACCAACCAAAATCGTCGTGTTCCAGTGTGGGTTATGCTACGCACAAATAGAAACACTAGTACACATCCTAAAAGACACATGTGGCGCAGATCTAAATTACAAAGGTGAATTATATGGCTGAAGTTAGAGAATTTATTATCCCATTGAGAGCAGCATGGACTGTTACACGCCCACACAGAGCTAACAGAGCAATTGCTGAGATAAAGAAACATATCTCACAGCATATGAAAAAAACAGATGAAGAAAGAGTTTGGATAGACGAAGAAATTAATCAATACATATGGTCTAGAGGAGCGCAAAAACCACCTCGAAAAATAAAGGTTGTATGTACGAGAGAAGAAGGTTTCGATATGTTAGAAGTTAAATTAATGGGGGAATAATATGGGTAATATTAGGCCTTCATTTATTAAAATTAGAGCACTAAGACTTGTCGAAGATTATCCTGATAAATTCAACGGAGATTTTGAAAATAATAAACTATATGTTTCAATGTTCACAGATCTAGGTAATTCTGAGGGTAAAGAAGTGACAAATAAAAAAATGCGTAATTGGATTGCTGGATATATCACCAGATATAAACAGCGAAGGGTTGATTGAATAACTACTCACCACGATAAAGTGAGTATCTATGGGTGAAAGGCTAGATGTACCTATTCCAAAATCATGCAATAGAATCTGTATAGTATTAGTTAAACCTCAATTCGATGGCAATATTGGTGCAGTTGCTCGCTCAATGCTTAATTTTGGAATATCAGATTTAAGAATTGTGGGCAGAGAAAATAATTGGTCTGAGGAAACACGAAATCGTGCCAAACATGCACAATCAGTGTTAGATAAATCAAATTCATTTGATTCTATTGCCCGGGCTACTCATGATTGTTCCTTAGTTGTTGGAACTTCAGGTAAAAGAGAATTTGGGAGTAAAACATCATTCAGACACTTTATTGATCCAGAAGAATTGCCAGCTAGATTGGAGAATACTGAAGGTAAAATAGCTATTATATTTGGCCCAGAAGGCATAGGTTTACTAAATGAGGAATTACATCAATGTGATTTATTCATTTCTATACCTACATGGGAAGGTTATCCGATTATGAACCTAAGTCATGCAGTTTCTGTAATTTGTTATGCGTGGTATCGTACTTTAGATCATGATATATCAGATCGGTTATTGTTGCCTGAATTACGGACTCAATTAAAACATGAAATTAATAGATTAGTTAAATTAATGCCAGCAAAAAATCATTCTAGAAAGGGGATTGAGGAAACTCTATTCAGAGTCATAATGAGAGGATTACCTAAAGATGACGAAATTCATAGATTATTGGGTGTCATTAAAGAGTCTGCTGATTCCTTTGAAAAGAATTAAATTCTATAAACAGCTAATGATTTTGGAGTTTCTCTTACATGCATAGCAATTAATTTTAACTTATTTCCATATCTGGATTTAATGTAAGGATTTATTTGTTCAAATCCCCATTTAGCTAAATTTTCAGCCGTAGGAATAAAATCTAATTTTATTGTCCTATGATTTTCACCCATCAAATCTAAAGCTCTAATACACTCATCATCCCTATTATACACAATAAAAGAATGATCTATTACGTCATGTATATATTTATTTAAGATATTTGAAACATCTGAAAAATCAATCAACATACCTTCATCTGATACACCTGGTTCAGTTACTAGGTCACCTTCAATTTCGGCCTCAAATCTATATCTATGGCCATGCATATGCCTACATTTACTTTTATGATTTGGGACTCTATGTCCGGTATCAGTCTCTACATATCTACGAATTATCGTTGGCATTATTTATTCTCCTTGAAATCTAAACTTATGGAATTAATACAATATCTATTGTTACCATATTCATTGGGCCCATCATCAAATATATGCCCTAAATGAGAATCACATTGTGAACACCTAACTTCGACACGTTTCATTCCATGGCTGGTGTCAATCACCTTCTTAATTTTAGCATCACTATGTTCACTGTGGAATGCAGGCCATCCGCAATTAGAATTATATTTCATATCTGAAGTGAAGAGCAATATATTGCAATTGTAACATCTATATTCTCCTTCATCGAAATGATCATCATATTTCCCTGTAAATCCTCTTTCTGTACCATTATTTCTAGTTACATGATGCCTTAATTCTATTTCTAATGCATTTTTTAGTATTTCTTCCCAAGGTTTAACGTACTCTATGGGGTCTATTCTACCTATAGAATGGAATGCCAATATTCTTTCAACATCGGAACCACTTTTGCCACTTGATCTTCCCTTGCTATCTGGATTATAGGATGTTATTGTATTTGCAAAAATTGTATCAAAACTGATGCCTAAGATCTGACATGATTTCAACGCATCTTCCAATATATATTTTTTATTTCCTTCGATGAATGGTAGATAAAAAGAAACTTTCTCTGAATCCCAATTACCTAATGAAAATGAATTATTTATTGATTCATAAAATTCTGGCCTACAATCAGGATAAATTGTATGATCTCCAGAATGTACACCCAATGCTATTTGGACGTCAGTGTTATGTAAATTTGATAATGATATAGCATAGCCATAAAGGATAGAAGAGAATATTGCATTTCTATTAGGGACTACAGTTAATTTCATTTGATCTTCTTCATAATGGCCTTCTGGAATATTAATTTTAGGATCTGTTAACGCTGAACTTAATAAGTTCATTGCACTTGTTAAATCTATTATTTTATGATCAATTTTATGGCCATTTTCTCTCAAGAACATTATATTATTTTTAGCTTTAATTAATTCTAATTTATGTTTTTGCCCGTAATCAAAAGATATGCAACTAACCTCGTAACCATTAGATAATAAATTAATTAACAAACTAGTGGAATCCATTCCTCCGCTTAAAGATAGGATTGCTCTCATTAATCCACCCCCATCCATTTATGTGTTTGAAGTGATAATCTCCATTCAGGATTATTTTTTACAATATCTTCACATATTGTAAAATTCTTACCATTCCATTCTATTGTTTCATTTTCAAAGTAACATGGTTGAATATATAAGTGATCAAAACCAGTCTTTAATTCATCATAAATAACTAAGTCTTGACCACAATAAACTACCTTTAATTCATTTCCTTTACGTTGTATAATTTTAGAGTTAGGATATAATTGATCTTTAGGAGATACGCATATCCAGTCTATTATATTAGGAACTGGAATAGTACCATTAGTCTCTACTGACAACGTTACATCATATTTTTTTAATTCTTTTCCAATTGTATCAAGATCTTGTAAACAAGGTTCCCCACCTGTGAAAATTACTCTTTTACAATTGAAGGATAAAATTTTCTTTACTATGTCATCTAGAAACATCTCTTCATAATCTAGAAAATTAGTATCACACCATTCACACCTTAAATTACAATTTCCAAATCTAACAAAAATATGAGGTACTCCTGTATGATATGCTTCACCTTGTACCGAGTAGAATATTTCTACTATTGGATATTTTATCATATTAAACACTCCTAACTATTTCATTCCAATAAGTTTTAATAATTCACTTCTAGCTTCCGGTTTTTTCAAAAATACACCTTTCATTGTTGACGTTGTCATTATGCTGTTTTGTTTCTTAATTCCTCTACATTTCATGCAACCATGTGATGCGTTGATTATTACAGCCGCACCTAATGGATTCAAGTATTTTTCCAAATCATCGGCAATACACTTTGTAATTCTTTCTTGGTTTTGTAATTGTCTGGCATGTTTTTCTACTAACCTAGCTAGTTTACTAATTCCAACGATTCTATCTATTGGTATATATGCAATATGCGCAGATCCACTAAAAGGTAGCATATGGTGTTCACATGTTGAATGAAACTCTATATCTTTTAACAAAACTATTCCATCATATCCTTCAGAATTAAATGTTGAATTTAATATTTCTTTCGAACTTATTTTATATCCGGCATATAATTCTTCATAAGAATCTATCACTCTTTTTGAGGTATCTAAAACTCCTTCTCTAAGATTACCGTCTATATTCTCAATATATCTTACTAATGTTTCTATAGCACTTTCTGCATCAATTTTATTAGGTATTCTACTCATAATTCTATCTCCTTCCGTGATATTGATCTATGGCATCTAACTGGTCTAACATTTTCCTACATGCTGTTCTAATAGAATCAGCAACTGAAATAAATTTCTTTGTATCACCTATATGTGTTTTTAAATCATTCAAAATTTCTTCAGGCATGTCTAAACTTATCTTTGGCACTTCTTTATCGCAGAGTATTTGTCTAATAAATATTACCAGAGTAATACCGGAGTATTATTTAATTTTATAATATCATCTTTTACTTTCAATTAAAACATCTAAATCTGGATAGTTATTCATTAAAGAACTAACTTTCTCCTTTAATCTCTTTAGTTGCAAGCCTGCTTCCTCACTAGTTACTCCTTGGGTTAATAAATTAGAAATTAAAGATAACCCGCCTTGAATTATCCCTGCATCTAAGAATGCATCATTAGAAATTTCTCCTGTAGCCCTTAAGATCTCTAAAGTATTTTGTAAGTAAATTACTTCAGCATTTAAATGTTCAATTTTGGAAATATCAAGATAATTTAAACCTTCTAGAATGGTCTTCATAGGCGACCGGCTGATTGATTACTTTTGATTATTTGTAATTTTATGCTGTATTAATTCTATCAACACACCACCTGTAGAATTAGGATGTATGAAAGATATTAATCTTCCATCTGCTCCTTGGGTAGGGATTTCATTGATGATCTTTATACCGAAAGATTTGAGTTTAACAATTATATCAATTATATTATCCACACAGATTGCTATTTGTTGGATTCCCGGGCCATTATTGACCAGAAACTTTCCAATAGGCGTATCTTTTGACAAAGGTTCTAATAATTCTATCTTTGGACCCTCTGATGCACTTAAATATTGTACTTTTACTCCTTGGTCCTCTACAATATGTTGACCAGATTTTTTAAAACCCAATAATTCCCAAATGGTTATACTATCAGTTATGGAGTGTGTTGCAATACCTATATGATCAATATTTATTTTATTCATTTAAACACCACTTGGCGATACCCATGTACCGAAAACATCCCTCATAACTCCATTGATTTCCCCTAATGTTGCTTTGGACCTTATGGCATCAATTATGGATTCCATTATGTTTTCTTCAGAATTACAGGTATCACGTAAATTTTGTAAAGCCTTTTTAACAATTTTATCGTTTCTATTTAATTTAAAATTCATTAATTTTTCGATTTGATTTTGCGTAGCTTCAATTTCAATCTTTTGAGCTTCCAGAGTCTTATCTCCCTCACTTACATGTTTATTCACGCCTATGACATTTATATCCCCTGATTCCACTCCCTTGAGATGCTTCCAAGCACTTTCATGAATAATTCTTTGTTGATAACCTGATTTTACACAATGCATCGCTCCTCCTAATTTAGCAATATCATCCATTATTATTTTTGAATCTCTAATTAAATTATTCGTCAGATCATCAATTATTTTAGAACCATTGAAAATATTGGGAAAATCTATTACACCTATTTCAGATTCAATTATCTGTTGAGTTCTTAGAGCGATAGTAACGGCATCATCAGTTGGCAATCCAATAGCCTCATCATAACTGTTAGTATGTAAGGACTGAGTGCCCCCTAAGACTGCAGATAATGCCTGAAACGCTACTCTTATTGTATTGTTCATTGGTTGTTGAGCAGTTAATGTGACACCTGAGGTTTGAGTATGAAATCTTAGCATAGAAGATTTTGGATTTTTAGGATTATAATCATTCATAATATCAAACCACATTGTTCTAGCTGCTCTAAATTTACATATCTCTTCAAAGAAATTATTATGGCAACCGAAAAAGAATGAAACTCTTGGAGCAAAATCATCGACTTCTAAGCCGCTATCTATGGCACTTTGGACATAATATAGGGCATTGGACAATGTTAATGCTATTTCTTCAGTAGCCGTACAACCAGCCTCTCTAATGTGATATCCACTAACAGAGATAGTATTCCATTTTGGTATATTTATATTACACCACTTCATTAAATCTGTAGTTAATCTAATGGAATGTTTTGGGGGAAATATGTATAATCCTCTGGCTATATATTCTTTTAATATATCATTTTGGACTGTACCATTAAGTTTATCACGAGGTATTCCATTTTCGTCTGCTAAAGCTACATAAAGTGCTAGTAACGTAGTAGCAGGAGCATTTATTGTCATTGATGTAGAAACCTTAGAAAGATCTATTTTATCGAATAAAATTCTCATATCTTCTATGGAGTCTATTGCTACGCCAACCTTTCCAACTTCACCTAATGACATATCATCATCAGAATCAAGTCCTAATTGTGTCGGTAAATCAAATGCAACTGATAATCCAGTTTGACCTTTGTCCAATAACTTTCTAAATCTCATATTAGTTTCACTGGCGGTTGAAAATCCAGCATATTGCCTCATAGTCCATACTTTTTCTTGGTACATTCCGGGATAAATTCCACTTGTGTAAGGTGGTTCACCTGGTGACTCCGAGTTTGACATGTATTGGCGGAAGTAGTAACTTGACATGAACAATGCGATTAATGTTGGTGTCCATGAGCACCATGAGCATGCTTATGAGATACTTCTTCTTCGCTTCCATCCCTTATTTCAGTAACCGTTACTACGAATTTTAATATTTTTCCAGCCATAGGGTGGTTAAAATCTACGTTTACTAAATCATCGCCGACTTCTTTGATTGTAAATTGCATTGGGCCATTATCACTTTGTGCTTGAAACATCATTCCTTCTTCTAATTCTTCTGGAAACTGGTCTCTTGGCATTTCTTGTATGGCTTCTTCATTTCTATTTCCATATGCATCTTCAGGAGTTAAGGTAAATTCCCTTGTTTCATCTATTTCTGCACCCATTAATTCTCTTTCAAATCCTTCTATCATATTTTTATGACCTACTAAAAATGCCATAGGATCTCTATCTTTACTTGAATCGAACACTTCTCCACTATCGGGAAATGTTCCTGTATAATGCACTGTTACTACTTTATTATTTTCAACTTTAATATAATCACCTTCTTGTTGTATAATTATCTATTATTTTAGATAATGACTTGTGTTGTTTTTCATCCAAGATTCCTTCGTCTCTTTTCTCATCGATGTATTCTCGAGCTTCTTTAGTGGATTGCCTCTCACCTTTAGCCCATATACTAGCTAATAAATTAGATCTATATTCTTCAACCACATTTAACTTAATCAATAAACTCCTCATCTCATATTTATATTCCATATGTTTGCTTCTATCTAACCTTTTTAGTCTAGCAGCTGGTTGATAATTCTTCTGTCGAGATTTTCCTCTTGGTTTTCTTACAATTGGTTTAGGAGCAGTTTTTGCTTTGGTTATGCTAACTTTTGTAATTGATATTTCATTGGCTCTTAATCTACTTTTTTCAATTAGTTCAAGAGCCTTTGTACTAGGCGCAACTTCTTCTTCAGTAACTAATATTTCTTTCTTCTTCTTTAGTCCTATGCCTTTTATTGGTGATTTTCCTAAGATTTGTTGTTTTACTACTAAATCTACATCTCCGGTAGTATCTTCTAAAACATTATCTTCTTCTATTATTTCTTCAGTTATACCATTTTCAACTACTTGTGAATTAATGGTATTAGTTTCATCTAATATTGGGTTGGAAACAATTTTTTTTTCAGGTATAGGGATGGCGGCTGAAGGCGGTCTAACTGTAGATTTTTTGATAGTATGTTGTTTTCTCTCAACAACCGGTTTTTTAATCGGTCTCGGAGGCAAATTCCCTCCAAATACGTTACGAGGTTCGACCTTAGGCCTCTTTCTACGCTGCACTGTTCAATCAATCTCCAATCTTTCGACTTAAGAGGCTTTGATAAGGCTTTTTAATCCCATATTATTTCAGTATGGTCGGTCCTTAACATGGAATTAATACCACTTTCATCTAAATCAGTACTAAAACCAGCATTATAGAGTAGTCGCCCTAATTCGGCTATCATTGTACCATTATCAACACAAAACTTTTTATCAGGCCAGAATGCTTTTGCACCTCTCTCTTCACACATAATTTTGGCCATTTCTCTTAATCTAGAATTACATGCCACTCCTCCTCCTAATAATAATTCAAATTTACCAGTATGTGCCATGGCTCTTTCTGCTACTTCAATACAGGAAGCAAAAGCGTGTTCCTGTAACGACCAACATACGGACTCTAACGAATCTCCATATTCTACTCTCCGTTGTGCAGCAGTTAACATGCCTGAAAATCCCATATCCATGCCTTGGACTCCATAAGGTAAATCGCATAACTGGTCTTGATAGTTTGGAACTTTTGTGTGTTTAAAAGATAATTTCTCTATTTTTGGACCTCCTGGGAATGGCATGCCATGAGCTCTACCAAACTTATCTAGCATATTTCCAATTCCTATGTCTAATGTTTCCCCCATTACTCTATATTTATTTCTAGATTTAGCAATGACCTGAGTATTTCCGCCACTAACATATAACAATACAGGATCTACACATCCAGTTTGATTTCTACCAATTTCAATATGTGCTATGCAATGATTAACTCCAATTAATGGAACATCCCATGATTTTGATAATGCTCTTGCAATACTTGCCCCTACTCTCAAACACGGCCCTAATCCAGGTCCTTGACTAAACGCTACTGCTTCGATAGTGTTATTGATAAACATTTCAGAATTTATTACTTTAGACAATAGGTGAGGTGCATTTTCACAATGGTGATCCGCCGCTTCTCTTGGATGAATACCTCCTTCTTCTGGACGAAATAAATTTGAATGGGAGTCTGAAGTATTGCCATTTAAATCTACCATGCCAAATGATAACGTGTGGGCAGTGCTTTCTATCCCCAGAATTGCTCCGCCCATACACCCGGCTAGAGGTAGCCCTTTGAAGTATAACGCCTTCCTGTGGTCATGAAGTCCATTATCATCAACTGTGGAGAGATTGCTCATTTGTCAAATGGGGATACATCGAAGCCTATTTCCGGACATGATATGTTAGATAAAGATAAATTAACTTATGAGTCTGGTAAAGCAATTATAATAGAAAATGGAATAATTACAAATATTGATGACAATGATGCCCTAATACAAGAATATATTCCTACTTTTAAAAAAGGTATGGTTGAAGTAAATGGAATTGGAGTAATCGATGCTAACGGCAATGCGCTTACTCCAGGTTTTGTTGACAGTCATACTCATTTGGTATGGTCAGGAGATAGAACAAATGAATTATCATTAAGACAGCAGGGGATGACATATTCTGAAATTTCAATAATTGGAGGTGGAATAAATAAAACGGTTCAAAAAACTAGAAGTACAAAATTTGATTTATTAGTAAATAAAACTTTGATTAGATCTAAAATTGCTATTGCACACGGTACAACAACATTAGAAGCTAAAAGTGGATATGGACTTTCAAAGAAATCTGAAATAGAATCTCTTAAGGCTATAAGATCAGTTTCAAAAAATAGTCCATGTAATATATTTTCTACTTGGTTAGGTGCACATGACTTTCCCAGTGAGTTGTCAAGATCTGATTATTTGGATCAACTTATTAATGAACAGTTACCAACTGTAGCATCAAAAAATTTAGCAAAATGGGTAGATGTTTTTTGCGAACCGGGTTGGTATAATTTAGAGGAAACTGAAATGATTATTAACGAATCTTCCAAATTAGGTTTAAAGTCTAGATTACATGTAGATGAGTTCGTAGATTCAGGTGGTTTGAAATTGGCAGCAGATCTTGGTTCTGTTAGTGGAGATCACGTAGCATACTCAAATGACGATTCTAGAGATTACGCATCCAAGGCTGGTACGATGCAAACATTCTTGCCTGGGACGCCCTATGTTTTAGGAAAAGAAATATCTTTACCTATAGCCAAATGTATTGATGAAAATTGGAATTTTTCTATAGCAAGTGATTTTAATCCTAACTGTCCATCATTATCATTACCATTTGTTGGTAGCTTACTTTCTCATAGACTAAACATTGATCCAATAGTATCATTAATTGCGGTAACTAGAAATCCTGCCACTACAATATATGAAAATAATATTCGTGGCAATATTAAAATCGGATCTCCAGCTGATATCAATATATTATGGTCATCATACATAGATGGGTGGTGCCAGACTCCTGGTATCAATCCAATTTCAAAAACTATAATTAACGGAATAGTTGAAAATTCAAATAATACAATATGAAAATACTATAAATTATATATAGGTAAGTAACTATAATAATGGTATATCAATAAATATAATATTAATTCAATATACTTTTTTTAATATTGATACATATCATAACACACCAATGATAATTTAGCGAGTGCGGTATTTCTGATAACCACAGTTATCAGAATTTATAATGTTGTTATCCAAGATGATTGTATAGCAGTATAACGTTTTTGTTAGAAATTGCATTATAAACACAAAAATCCCCTATCATAGGGTTCAAATTATTATGTACAATCGGAGTCCATGGATTCCGACATATTGGGATTTTGTTTGAAGTGTAAAACCTATGGCAAGATGTCTGGCATACAAATGATCGTAATGAAAAATGGAAGGACGAGAGCAGCTGGACAGTGTTCGGAGAACAATTGTGATGGAAAAATATCTAAGATCGTATCTTAATTTATACAGAAAATAGAATCCTTCATTTAAAATGGGAAAGTCGGACGCTCTACCTAGGGCTCGTGGTCTAGGGGTTATGACGCCACCTTGACATGGTGGAGATCGCAGGTTCAATTCCTGCCGAGCCCACCAATAACTACAATTCTATAAATATAAAATTTCAATCAATATGTAATTCTAAGTTTTCCAGCACCCTTGGATTTAACATTTAAAACTTTTAATTTATTTAGTATACCAATGGATTCTACATGAGTGCCCCCACATGGGCACAAATCTATATCTTCAATTTCAACAACTCTTAATTTTTTTATAGATTCTGGTATACGATTCATGAATTTTGTATTGCGCATATTTTCATGATTTAATATGGTATTTCTATCCCATTCATGAATTTTTACTGAAGAATTTTTATGTAAAACTTCATTAAATGCAGATTCTAGATCAGATATATTGAATTTATCTCTATCTGCGAATAATAAATCCAATCTAGTGTGATTTTGACTAATTTGATTACCTACGGTTTCCGCGTTAAATAATTCATCTGCCAAAGCAGAAACAATATGTTGTGTTGTGTGCATCATGCTATTTCTATTTCTAACTTCGGTATTTATTGAACATGAAATATGATCTCCAATGTTAAATAAATCAGGGTCTTTAACAGGGTGCATTATAAATTCCTGATGAAATGTTTCTAATAATTCTGATTCATGAATTTTGGAACTAACTATTCCAATATCACCGGGCTGCCCTCCTCCTCGAGGGAAGCAATATGATTTAGAAAATATTAGAGAATCATTTTTAATATCAATAATTTCAGTATCAAATGGTTTAGGATTTGTCCCAGGATGAATTTCTAAATGTAATTTTCTTTGCAATAATATCACCTAAATAAATTAGATAAGTTGCCTAAAAGTATTTTTTCTGATATATTTTCACAATCATTGGTCATTGATCGGTCTTCAGTCAAAGGTGCTACTATACTGCTTACCCAGTCACTGATTATTTGGACACCAGTTCCAGGTTTTTCTAAAATTCTGTTCAAAGCTTCACTCGAACAGATTAACTCATTTGCAATAACCTGGGATAGGAATTTTGTCGCTTTATATGTCCTGTAAGTACCTGTGGCCCCCATTGAAACATGATCTTCTTTACCATTACTTACAGGTACATTCCCTACAGAAGTTGGATTTGATAGTAACTTTAATTCAGACAATAAAGCAGCAGATACATATTGAACGATCATTAAACCACTTTCTAAGCCTTCTATATTAGCTAAAAATGCTTTTTGGTTACTCCATTTAGGATCTAATATTTGATTAGTACGCCTTTCTGAAATAGAAGCTAATTCATGGCATGCAATTGCTAAGTTGTCACTAGCCATTGACAAATTTTGACCGTGGAAATTTCCTCCACTAATTACTGACCACGCCCCTGAGTCAGGAAATACTAATGGATTATCTGTAGCACTATTGATTTCAATTTCAAGCATTTTTCTAGATTCTTTTAATGATTCAATAATTGGGCCATGTACCTGTGGTGCACATCTAAATGAATATGAATCTTGAACTCTGTCACAATCAATATGGGAAATATTTATTTCTGAATTGGACACTAATTCTAAAACTCTTGCAGCAGATAAAGATTGGCCGTAATGGGGCCTAACATTATGGATTCGAGGGTCAAATGGAGAATGAGAGCCCTTGATGGCTTCTAATGAACATGCTATTGCAGCATCCGCAGCAAATATCAAATGATCTAAATTAGAAACTGCCAATGCTAAATACGTGCACATTTGACTTGTTCCATTGATTAATGATAAACCTTCTTTAGCTTGCAGAGAAAGAGGAATAAGTCCTTGTTCAGATAGTGCTTCTTTAGCAGTTTTCCTTATCCATAATCCCTTTTCAGATTTAATCATACAATCTCCTTCTCCTATCATGGCTAATGCAAGATGAGATAATGGCGCTAGATCTCCAGACGCCCCTAAAGAACCTATTCTAGGTATTACAGGAGCTATATTCTTATTTATCATAGAAATCAGTAAATTCACTACATCGATTCTAGTTCCAGAATAACCTTTTGAAATAGAATTAGCTCTTATTAACATCATCATAATTACGTGTTCAGGTTTCATTTTTTTACCTACTCCACAAGCATGACTTCTAACTAGATTAGTTTGTAAATCTCCTAAGCTATTTGAGTCAATCGTGACAGAAGATAGTGAACCAAAACCTGTGTTTATTCCGTATACTATGTCATTATTATCAATAATTTTTTCCACTACTTCTCTAGATTTTAACATCTTTATTCTAGCATCCTCAGACAATATTACACAGATATTGTTATCATTGATATTTATAATATCTTCAATCTTTAGTGAATTACCATCTATTAGCAAGTCATTCATATGATAGATGGCCGGGGCATCATCCAAATATACTCATCGAGAAATTACGTTATATCTTCTATAATTTTCTCATCTACTAAGTTAGAAATTGTAACTTCTAGATTAGAATCTCTTTCCATAGCTCTTTTTATGGCGAACATAGCACCTTCATTTCTTGCCCATGATCTTCTAGCAACTCCATTATTCACATCCCATGAAATCATAGATTCAATATTATTTTGTGAGTTTTCAGATCCATCAATAACCATCCCAAAACCTCCATTTATTACTTCTCCCCATCCTACTCCTCCACCATTATGTAAACTAATCCATGATGCTCCTCTAAATGCATCACCAACAAAATTTTGAACTGCCATATCTGCAGTAAACATTGAACCATCTTTTATGTTTGCAGTTTCCCGATATGGACTATCAGTACCACTAACATCATGATGATCCCTTCCAAGTACGATAGGAGAAGAAATACGCCCATCGTTAATAGCATTATTAAATTCTATACCAATTAAACGTCTACCAATTTCATCTGCATATAAAATTCTAGCTTTACTACCAACAACTAAATTATGTTTATTTGCTTCTTTAATCCATCTGATATTATCCATATATTGAACTTTAATTTCAGGTGGGCATTTTTCAGATAATTTAGTTAATACTTGTGTTGCAATTTTATCTGTTATATCTAAGTCAGATTGTTCACCAGAAGTACATACCCACCTAAATGGTCCGAATCCATAATCAAAACACATTGGCCCCATTATATCTTCAACATAAGAAGGATATTTGAATGAATCATTATTAATTACATCCGCTCCTGCTCTGTTTGCTTCTAATAAAAATGCATTTCCATAATCCCAGAAATGCATTCCTCGTTGACATAATTTATTAATAGCATCTACATGTCTATTTAGGGATTTTTTTACGGCTATTTTAAATTCTCTGGGATCTTTTGATAATAATTCCAAACCCTTTTCATATTCAAAACTGACTGGCATATAACCTCCTAACCATGGATTATGTAAACTAGTTTGATCACTACCTAAGTGAGGGGTTATATTATTTTCAGCAAGATATTCCAACAAATCGACTATGTTTCCGACGTATCCTAATGAAACTGCTTCTTTAGAATTCTGTGCAGTAATTATTCTTTTTGATAATTCATCCAAATTATAAAATAATTCGTTTAACCAACCTTGAGCATATCTTTTTTCAGCAGCAAAGGGGTTACATTCAGCTATGACACAGATAGCACCTGTGATAACAGCAGCCTTTGCTTGTGCTCCTGACATGCCACCTAGGCCAGATGTGACATACAATATTCCTCCTAAATTACTATCATGTGCTATTCCTAGGTATTTTCTAGCCGCATTTAGAATAGTAATTGCTGTCCCATGTACTATGCCTTGTGGTCCAATATACATATATGATCCAGCAGTCATTTGACCATATTGAGAAACCCCTAGTGCATTCATTTTATCATAATCAGATTGTTTAGAATAATTTGGAATTACCATGCCATTTGTAATTACTACTCTTGGGGAGTTTTCATGTGAGGGAAACAATCCCATTGGGTGACCAGAATACATAACGAGAGTTTGTTCATTAGTCATTTTGGAAAGATAATACATAGTAATTCTATACTGAATCCAATTTTGGAAAACAGAACCATTTCCGCCATATGTTATTAATTCATGAGGATATTGTGCTACGTTTGGGTCTAAATTATTTTGAATCATTAACATTATTGATGCAGCATACTTAGATTTAGCAGGGTATTCTTTTAATGGTCGCGCGTATATATCATAATTAGGTCTAAATCGATGCATGTATATGTGGCCATAAGTATCCAATTCATACAAAAAATCTTTGGATAATTCTTCATGCCATTTTTTGGGGAAATATCTAAGTGCGTTCTGTATCGCTAATTTCTTCTCATTTAATGACAATATTAGAGGGCGTTTAGGAGCATGATCTACACCAACATCAATTTCTTTTTTTCCAGGTAGCTGATGAGGTACACCGATGACTATGTCCTCAGGAAACATTTTATTTCCATCCCAATCTTATTTTAATTATATTTTGAATCTCTTGGTTTAATATGTATCCTTTTTTCTCTAACGAATCTACTTCAGCTACATATTTTACAGCATCACTTTCTGAAATAGAAGGAGTATTTATTTTAACATTGAGTGAACCAATATATATTGAAGAAAAAGCTAATTGAGATGCAGATGCTAAATCGGTTAGGGCATTAACATTCCCATTTGAAGCTAATTTCGGTAATAAAGATAATAGTTTAAAAGAGGTTTTTACGATTTTTAACGGAGTTAATGTGGCTTCCAAAGAAGAATTAATTATATTTTTTTTACGAAATGAAATTTCAACTTCATTACTTTTTGGCAAACGATATGAACTCATAACTAGGTCAAATGCATCACAATCATCTTGCGCCATTTGTAGTGAATTAGTAATTCCTTTAGAGCATTTATCGATTAATAATTTTGCAATTTCATGACCATCTTCCCATTTTTGACTTTTTAAAGTTAAATTAGCTACCATTGAAGTTAGGGAATAAGAGTGCGCTAATGATAACGCAGCAACAGCACCGCCTCCTGGAGTAGGAGATTCGGAAGATATATTTTTTAAAACTTTTAGATATCCATCATTCATAATTTATCACCTATTCTTTTCTATAGTCCACTCAATTATATTATCACGTGGAATGAATTTTTCTATAACATCTAGTTTTAGTCCAGCAACTGCTGCATCGACTAAAATTTCATCTGACAAATTATCATTGTTGTTGATATAATTTTTTCCTGCATCTACTAAAGCTTCTAGAGGGACTAATCCCACTAATTCTGAAGATATTACGTCTAGACCAATTTTCTGGGCCTCCTCTATAATAGTTTCAGTAACATCATAAATGCTAGTAATTTTATAATCCAATAAATTCATAGAGACCTGTGCTGTGTTTTCGTTATACATCCAACCAGCAGCTTGTAAGAAATCAAATTTACCTCTAATTCGCACTAATTCCCCACTCTCATCTCGAATTTTATCTCCATTTACATCTCTTTGTAATACTCCACTAGACCTAATTTTACCAGCTATTATATTTGCTAATTTTTTATCATCTGTATTTAAATTTACGTTATATGCAATCAATATGTTCCTAGCACCAGTAGCTGTTACTCCAGTTTTAGAATTGAATATTGAAGGCCCATAGTCGGGCTTCCATTTTTCAAGTAATATTTTTTCAGCAAATCCTTCATATTCCCCCTTTCTAATATTTGGTAAATTTTCTCTAGATGTTTTATTTGATGCTTTACCATACAAATAAATTGGAAGATCATGCATATTGCTCATTATTTTTGCATACCTATTGGCCAATTCTATGCAGGTTTCCATAGATGCATTGGATAGAGGGATAAATGGTACAACATCTATAGCCCCCATTCGTGCATGCTCTCCTGAATGAATACTCATATCTATGTTTTCTAATGCTACAGTTGATGCTGCTACTGCAGCATCTAATACTGCATCCGGTTTTCCAACCATTGTAACTACTGTTCTATTAAAATCATAACCTATGTCGACATCGAGTAGAGTAACGCCATCTATTGCCAATATTGATTCTTTAATTTTATTAATAATTGACGTATCACGTCCTTCACTAAAATTCGGCACGCACTCAATCCAAATGTCACTCATACTCCTCGGAGACGCTCTGCTATCAAGAGCGTTATCATCAACTGTACAAAGCTTCTGCTGCTGAATTGGGTGAGTCGTTCTTTTTCTTATTTATAATTTCTATCGCTTTTATAAAATCTGATTTCTTAACTTTGTTCCTATTATCAGATATAGCCTTCATTGCAGCTTCTACTACCATCGACTTAATTTCAGCCCCACTAAATCCATCAGTTTTTTGGCTAATGAAATTTAAATCAATATCCTTTGACAATGGAGTGTTCTTAATGTGGACTTGAATAATACTTTTTCTAGCATCTTTATCTGGTAAAGGCAATGTAACTATCCTGTCAAATCGCCCTGATCGTAGGAGTGCGGCGTCCAGCAATTCTGGCCTATTAGTTGCAGCAATAATCTTTACATCTTTTACTGAATCAAATCCATCCATTTCTGCTAAAAGTTGCATTAGTGTTCTTTGTACTTCTCGATCACCTGAAGTAGTAGAATCTAATCTCTTAGAACCGATGGAATCTATTTCATCAATAAATATAATTGAAGGTGCCCTTTGACTAGCAAGATCGAATAATTCCCTCACCATCCTTCCTCCTTCTCCGATATATTTCTGGGCTAACTCCGAACCTACTATACCTAGAAAGGTAGCATTCGTGGACGTTGCTACTGCTTTAGCTAGAAGTGTTTTGCCAGTTCCAGGAGGGCCAGCTAATAAAACTCCTTTAGGGGATTCGATTCCAAATTTAACAAAAGCTTCGGGATTTTCAATTGGTAATTCTATAGCTTGTCTGACTTGATGAATTTGATCTTCCAATCCGCCAATATCTGAATATTTAACATTTGGTGAATCTATAATTTCAGCTCTCGAAACTAAGGGGTCCCAAGCATCATCAAGTACATCAATTACAGATAGATTGTCTTGATTCAATGCTACTCGAGCACCGGGAACGAGTTTTGATTGATCAATAAATGAATTAACTGTGACCAAAAAAACTGTACCATTAGAACTTCTGACAATTGCATTATCGTTAATTTTATCTTGTAAATGCCCAATGACAAATGGAGGTGATCGTAAGTTACTAAGTTCTTCGTCAAGTCTATTCGCTCTTTTTTTCAATCTGCTACATTCATTCTCTAAAAATAATTTGTCTGTTAGTAACTGCTGAGCTTGCTCTGATAATTCACTATATTCTTCTTTTAAATTTTGAATAGCATCGTTACTGTTGTCCACCTTTAATATAATGTTTTTATCAATACTTGATTTATCAACTTCACTTCCCATGATTATACTAAACGCCATTGGTTTAAGATATCTACGAAGGAATGATGTGATATGGACATGTGGGATGGCTATGGGCACATGCGAACTTTGTGGAATTGAAAAGGTTACAACTAGAACAACAAGAGCCTCATCAACTATTGTTGACTGTTGTACGAGATGCATAGTATCTCTTGGTTTAACTCCCGTCCAACAATTTACAGATAAATTTTCAACTCAAAAAGTTGGTAATTCTACTATTCCAAACGTAAACCAATTAGTTGGTTCTGAAAAGGAAGAGTTAATCTCTAATTTTCACGTCAAGATTAGAGAAGAAAGGGAATTAAGAAAATGGAGCCAACAAGATTTAGCTAAAAAAACCAACGAAAAATTAAATTTAATTCAAAAAATTGAAAATGGAAACAGGGTGACTGACTCCGTATTAAGAAAGATTTCAAAAATACTCGATATAAAAATCTATGATTCAATGATCACACATAATGAACGGCAAGTAAAAACTAAAATAGAAAAAGAAATGACAATGGAAGATGCCAATATTACTCCAGAAACAGATCACCCTAAAAAGAAAAATGTAAAAAAGAAAATGAGACGGTTGGGAGTAACTAGAACTGGCGGTAGAAAGAAGCCAAGAGAGTGAAATAATGGAAAGTGTACCATTACATATCATTCATTTAGATCAAGATGACCCTAAGAAATGTACAGCTAGAAAAATGAATAAATTTGGGTCTGCAATCATACATAACAAAATTCAAAACTCTCCCAAAAGGGGTTTTTTACTTAATCCAAGGAGTAAATCTATTTTTGGCCCCGATGATGCTAGAATGATAAATTTAGGATCATCAATAGTAGCATTAGATTGTTCATGGAAACAAATAGATTCTTCTCTTGATTTTATTTCAAATAAAACAAGATTAACTGAAAAAACTCTTCCCATAGTTTTGGCGGCTAATGAAGTATCTTGGGGTAAACCAGGTAGGTTGTCTACCGTAGAAGCTTTTGCTGTTTCGTTATACATAATGAATCGAAAGGATCAAGCTAAAAAAATATTAAAACCATTCAGGTTTGGAGAGCAATTTTTAGATTTAAATAAAGAACCTTTGAATTCATATGCATCTGCTAAAAATAATGTGGAATTAGAACTATTGCAATGGGATTACTTTGATAAGAACATAGTTATCTAACTAAAGATCCAGTATTAATATCACCATCTAGTGTCAATAATTTAACATTTCCATCTCCATCGTCGGCTGCTAATAACATACCTTCTGACATAATTCCCCGTAACTTTCTAGGTTTAAGATTGGCTACGTATACGACATCCATTCCTTCTAAAATCTCTTTATCATAAATTCCCTTCAATCCAGCACAGATTGTTCTGGTGCTACCTGGGGAATCTTCTATTGTAACAACCCATAATTTATCTGCATTAGGGTGTTCCTCAACTTTGAGAATTTTTCCAGTTCTCATCTCTACTTTCATAAAATCTTCAAAATCGATATAGTCACTCTCCTCATTTAATGCATCCATACTTCCCTCTTCATCTTTGTCATTAAAATCATTGGCTATGTTAGTTTCAATTTTTAATATCTCATCAATATCTAATTTTTTAAATAATGGAATAGGATGTTGAGGATTCCAAGTTAAATGTTCATTATATGAAAACGCATCATCCCAAAGTAAATGATCAATAAGTCTCTGTTCTCCAATCATTTTCCATAATCTATCAGATTGAAATGGGATAAATGGCCGAGTGACTATTGCTAATCCCTTCATAATATTCCATGCCAAAGCTAATCCTGTCAATGATTTTACTCTATCTTCATGGTTAGATTCTGATAAGTGTTTCCATGGTGCACTATTTTGTAAAAGAATGTTGCCTTTTTGAGAAATAGTCATTAGATATCTAAGTGCTTCTTTAAACCGTTGTTTCTCCAGAGATTGTGTGGCTTGAGATAATAAATCATTTATATCATTTATTAAATCAGAAAAATCTTCAAAATTATTGAATTTATTAAGTGGATTAGTTATTCCATCATTTTCTATCCTATGAGTTAATGTTAGAACCCTATTTACAAAATTTCCATAATTTCCTATTAATTCGTTATTTACCCTATCAACAAATTCCTCCCATCTAAAGTCAGTATCATGACTTTCTGGCATGTTAATTGAAAGATAATATCTTAATGCGTCTGGGTCATATTTCTCCAAAAAATTGGGTAGCCATACAGCATGTTTTCGGCTTTTACTAAACTGACCACCTTGTAACATTAAATATTGATTTGATGCTACATTTGTTTCTAGGCGTAAATCTCCAACATTAGCTTTGTTAGATATCGTTTTACCACTTTTTGCAGCATTAATTCCCATTATAAGTGCTGGCCAAATTATTGTGTGGAATGGAATATTATCTTTCCCCATAAAATAAATATGTTTATAATCATCATCAGAATCGTTATGTTCGAGCCATAATTTCCAAGCATCTTCTCCTAAGGGGTGATTATTAGGTTTAGCATATCTTTCCGCCCATATCATAGGACATGTATAGTAACCTTGGACAGCCTCAAACCAAACATAAATACTCTTTGTAGCCCATTTATTCTCATCAAGAGGCAGGTCAATTCCCCAATTAATATCCCTAGTAACGGCTCTTGGCCTTAGACCCATATTTATCCAATTTTTTGACATTGAACGCACAATAGGTTTCCATATATTTTGCCTAAGTAAAATATGATTTTCTAATGATTTTTGAAATAGATCTAATCTAAAAAACAAATGATCAGTATCTCTGATTTCAATTTTTAAACTAGGGTTAATTTTTGAATGAGGATTTAATAATTCATTACTTTCAAATGTTGACCCACAACTATCACATTGGTCGCCTCTAGCTCCATCTTCATTACATATTGGGCATTGTCCTTCAACATATCTATCCGGTAGAAATTTTACAGTTCCATCTTCATTTATAGAACAATATTGCTGCATTGTTTCTTCTGATAGATAACCTGCATCAAATAGTAAGGTAAAAGTTTCTTTAACAATTTCCTTATGGCGGTTATCAGATGTCCTATTGTAAAGAGTGCCCCCATATTCTATACCTCTGGAATCTACATTATTCCCCCATGAGCATCCTAAATCGACTAATGCCTTAAAATTAATATCATGGTATCTGTCAACTACTTCTTGAGGAGTTATTCCTTCTTCTTCGGCTGTTACGGTAATTGGAGTACCGTGTTCATCGGAACCACTACACATCAATACGCTTCTACCGCGTGCTCTTTCATACTTGTATTGAATATCAGCTGGTAAACAATTTCCTGCTACATGACCTAAGTGTAATGGTCCATTAGCATATGGCCAAGCCATGAAAATTGATACATTATTCACTTATGCCCCTCCTAACCATTAAGGTCCGCTCAAGTTAGATATTTATGTCATGTTCGGTTCGGTTGGGTTGGAGTCCACTTCGTGTCGTACAGAAATATTAATTTCTTGATAGTAAGTAAGGCCCTCTAGAGGCAATTAAATTGGCAGATTACACGTTAATAATATTATATTCTTGTTTGGCATTAGGTGCATCTTTTTTATGTAGCATATTAGAAGCAGTTTTACTATCAACAAGTCATAGTCATATCATAGGTATAAAGGATTCTCATCCTAAAGTAAGTAAGAAATGGTCAGAATTCAAGGAAGATCCTGAAAGGCCCCTGACTGCAATATTGACACTCAATACCATTGCCCATACAGTAGGTGCATTGGGAGTTGGTTCAGAAGTAGAGAAAATTGCTACAGGGCAATATGTAGTTGGTGCTGCAGCGGCAATTCTTACACTAGCTATATTATTATTAAGCGAAATCTTACCAAAAACTATTGGAGCGTTATACTGGAGAAAATTAACAGTTCCATCTTACAACGCAATCAATGTATTAATGGTAATGTTATGGTTTATTATAAAGCCGATTGAATATATTAGAAATCTTTTGCCAGATGTACAATCAGAAACTGTAACAAGAACAGAATTGTCAGTAATGGCAGATATAGCAGAAGAATCAGATGTCATAGAAGAAGATGAAGAAACTGTTATTCAAAATTTACTAAAATTAAGGGAGATGGAAGTTAGTACAGTTATGACTCCGAGAGTGGTCGTGAATACTGTATCATATGATGAAACCATTTCAGAAGTATTAGAAAGAATGCCTATTATGGTTAATGGTAGAATGCCTGTTACAGGAGATAGTATTGATGATGTGAAAGGTTTCGTTTTAAGAAATGAAATTTTAAGAAGGGCGGCTAATGATGAACATGATATCAAGATGAAAGATATATCCAGAGATATTAAGTCTTGTACTTTAGATGAGTCTGTAGACAAAGCCTTAGATATATTATTAGAGAATAAAGTTCAGATACTAATCGTAAAAGATGAATTTGGAGGAACCTCAGGGGTCTTAACTATAGAGGACATAATTGAAACTCTCTTAGGCGTAGAAATAGTAGATGAGTCAGATCAAGACGCAATAAGCGTAGGAGATCATCATGAAGATATGAGAGAATTAGCAAAAATTAGATTTGATAATGAGTCAGAAGAATAATTTGAGTTGAAAATTTAAACACCCTATAATATACTACAATGCTGTATTATCAACATGGAGCGAGCATGCAATATAGATGCAAGAGGTAAACTTGTTAGATTTATTGGAGGATTATGTTCATTCTTCATTGGAACAATTCTAACAATTTTAATTGTATTGGAGCAAATAGATATTAACATCTTTCTATTGCCAGTTGTACTATGCTTAGGGTTAGGTATTTTAGCCATATGGGAAGCCAAATCTGGTTGGTGCATAGTTAGAGGAATGGGATTCAAAACACCAATATGATTAAGATATAATTTAGGCATGCCTAAACTTTATATTAGTCTCGTCTAAGGATTGTCCATGCAGTCAATGGCCAGGGAAGATTATCTCAAGTCATTGTGGAAACTTGGCTCCAAAAATGTTGCAAATCAAGAACTTGCAAACCATCTAGGTGTCACTCCGGCTTCAGCCACAAATATGATTCAGAAATTAAGTAAAGAAGGATTGGTAGATTATATTCCCTATAAGGGAGCTTCTCTTACCGGAAAAGGTGTAAAAGAAGCATTATCAGTAGTTAGGAGACATAGATTATTAGAATCTTTTTTATCTAAAACTTTAGGTTTGAGTAGGGAGGATTTACACGTAGAAGCAGAAAGATTGGAACATGCTCTTTCTAAAGAATTGGAGCACGAGATAGCAAAATATTTAGGAAATCCTATTCGAGACCCACATGGCCATCCAATACCCGGTCCCAATGGAGAAATATATACAAATGATGATTTATTATTATCAAAAAGTCCCATTAATGAGTCATTAATGATTAGACAAGTTCCAGATAGTAATTCTGAAATTTTAGCTTGGTTGGAATTTAATGGCATGGTTCCGGGTGCTCAAATTATTATTGTTTCTAAAAATCAGTTCGATGGAGGAATGGCAGCAAATATAAATAATAAAATAATTCATATTTCCACCACAGTTTCAAACTTAGTATACGTTTCAATTGAGTGAATACAATGTCCACCAATCTGAATTACTTAACACCCATTGTTGATGATTTAAAAAATCTATATCCAATGTTAAAAACTAGAATAAATAGGCTGATTCCTCTAATTCTTTTATTACTAGCTATAATTTATCCTGGAAAATTAGGGGATATTACTAGAATATCAATTTATGATGCGTACACTCAAGTTTCGGTTTTTGTAGCATTAACTCTCTTGATATTTTTTGGATTAGAATATTTTTATAGAGTTGACGTAGGAAAATTCATGCACAAAGGCGGAATATGGCAAGTACCAACTGCAAGTTTCCTAGGTGCATTACCAGGTTGTGGAGGGGCAGTCGTAGCAATTACAGCCTTTGCAAGAGGGAATGTAACATTAGGATCAATGGTAGCTGCATTAATTGCGACAATGGGGGATGCAGCTTTTTTATTACTTGCAAAAGAGCCTATGACTTATCTCAAAGTTATATCAATATCAACAACTGCTGCTATAATATGTGGTTGGTTAGTAGATAAATTTCATCCTGGTGAATTATATATATCTGAAATAAATTTTATAGAATTGAAAGTTATAGGAAATTTAAGGAAAAGAGACATGATTTATATGACTTTAATTATACCAGGTTTAGGACTAGGGATTTTACAATTAATGCAAATAGAACCACCTGATTCTAACGTCATAATGGCAACAGGAATATTGGGTGCTATATTATCTGTTACCGTATGGGCTTTATCTCCTGTTAATGCTGTAACTTCCCATACTGATCATCCGTTTAGCAGATCAACTGAAGAAACCTCATTTGTTACTGCATGGGTAATAGTAGCATATTTAGCATATGAGTATTCTAATTTATTCTTAGGCTTAAATTTAGAAAACATGATTGACATCGGTTGGATATATATACCTCTAATAGCCATCATAATAGGATTTATACCAGGGTGTGGGCCACAGATTTTAGTCACTACACTATACTTGAATGGGTTATTGCCATTTGCAGCATTAATTGGTAATGCGATCTCTAATGACGGAGATGCCCTATTTCCTGCTATAGCATTAACACCTAGGATGGCAATATTAGCAACATTATACAGTGCTATACCTGCACTAATTATATCATATATTTTCTTATTGACATAATTGAATATATATTAATAAATTAATTCATCTTAAATTCATTAATCTAAAGGGGGCTTGATTATAGAATATATAGCAAACACTGCCCATATTCCACCGAGTACTGCAAATGGCCATTCACCTGTAACATAGGCCCTGGTAGTCAATAGGCCTTCACCCAAGGCCATCAAGATTAAGTAAGACTTAGAACGACTGGAAATTAATCCTCTACTTTCTGATGAAAAGGCCATTAAAACCATAGCCATTCCTACATAAGCTCCAAACATTGTCAACTCCATATGGCATTGGTATATTGTTGAGCATATAGATACTCTCCAGATAAATTATAATCAAGAATTAGTATTATATATTGTAGGATATTTAATTTGACATAATATGATTAAGGAGAGTAGTAGCGTATTCATTAATATTAAAATATACATCCTAAATATGGTCAATTTTCAGGCTAATTTAAAGAATATGTATATAGATTATTAATTTCTTAATATCTACATCTGACAATGGATTAGTGTATACTTTATTAATATTTATACTGTCAGTTATAGTATTTGAAAATGTTGAATTTTAATTGAATGCATTGGGTTTGAATACCCACTGATCTTGATCTTCTTTGACATCTGAATAATAATTTTTAACTTCTGGAATGTTGGAAAATCGAGTATGGAATTTTATTAAATCTGGGTATTTAGTAATCGTATTACTATCAAGGCCGTCAAATTGTCCTGAAAATAACATAAATGTCTCTGTGAAAGCTTTTATGTCTACAATTGACATTGATGGCGTATTTGCAATCCAGCCTTCTCCAGACTCTCGACACATTGAAGATAATGCTGTCATTGCTATATCCATTGGTTCTCCCAGTTCGAATAATTTTTTCCTAGCAGCTATTTTGTCATCAAGGTCTTCTATAGAAAATGTTGGTGTAAAACACCCCCACCATCCCTTCATTACATCTAGAATTTCATCTACCTTAGCCCTTTGGAATAAATCTTCAGGTTCCATGCCGGCTAATGTTCCTGTATACCTCAATATCGCAGAAGATTCGGCAATAATGCCCTGAGGAGTTTTAATAATGGGTAATAGATTCCAAGGTAAGTCTCCATTTTCTTTTAATAGCATATATTCATCCCAGGTTACTGTAGTATTTTTCCAAGATATTCCAGAAAATTCTAGACAAAGTCGTGAAGATTCGGCTAAACCAGGGGATGAAAAATATATTATCTCGTGCATATTATCAACGGGTATCCAAAATGATTTGAACTCTCCTATTCTATAGATTGTTCAAATAATGCAAATATATGATAAATTAGTTTTACGGCATATTAGGATTTATGATATATCAAATCTATCATTATTCATGATTTTATTCCATGCATGAATGAAATCATTTTTAAATTTATTAGAATTATCATATTGGGCATACACTTCTGAAATAGCCCTCAACTGTGAATTACTTCCAAATACTAAATCGGTACGAGATGCACGATGAATTAGTTTTCCAGTTAAACGATCTTTTCCATCATAGGAATTACTACCTGTCGGAATCCATTCTACACCCATATCCAAAAGATTAGTAAAGAAATCATTAGATAAATCATCAACATCGTTTGAGAATAATCCACGGTCATCGGAACTCACACCCAGTGTTCTCAATCCCCCAACGATTACCGTCATCTCGGGAGCAGACAAACCAAGTAATTGGGCCCTATCTAGCATCATTTCTTCCGGAGAAACAGAATAATTTTGTTTTAAATAATTTCGGAAACCATCAGATAGAGGTTCCAGCACATCAAATGACTTTGCATCCGTTTGTTCTGCACACGCATCACCTCTGCCAGGCAAGAATGGAACAGGTATCCCTGATGCTTTCTCAATTCCTACATTCCCTGCAAGGACAATAGTATCTGCGACACTGGCGCCATGTTTTATAGATAATTTTTCTAAAATATCTAATATTCTACTTAATTGATCTGGTTTATTTGCTAACCAAGAAATTTGAGGTTGTAAACGAATGCGAGCCCCATTAGCACCGCCACGCATATCTGAACTTCGAAAAGTTGATGCACTGGACCATGCAGTTTCTACCATTTCTGTAATAGTAAGTTCACTATTGGAAATCGATTCTTTTAATGCAACAATATCATAGTCACTATTTCCTAAAGGTACTGGATCTTGCCAAATAAGTTCTTCTTCAGGTACTTCCGGCCCAAGATACCTTACTTTTGGGCCCATGTCTCTGTGTAATAATTTAAACCAAGCTCTTGAAAATATATCAGAAAATATATCAGGATTTTCGTGAAAGTTTTTAGATATTTCAAGATAAATAGGATCTGAGATTAGAGCCATATCAGCAGTTGTCATCATGGTTGTTACTTTTCTTGAACTATCATGAGCAGATGGAGCCATATCTTCCGGTAAAGGATTTATAGGGTGCCATTGGTGAGCACCAGCTGGACTTTTAACAAGTTTCCAATCATACTTGAATATGGTATCAAAGTAACCGTTATCCCATTGGATAGGGTTTGCTGTCCATGCACCTTCTATTCCACTTGTAATTGTATCATCTCCAAGTCCTGTGCCATGTTTGTTTTTCCAACCGAACCCTTGATCCTCCATAGATGAGTTTTCTGGTTCTGGACCTACAAGGTCAGCATCGCCTGCACCATGCGCTTTACCAAACGTATGGCCTCCTGCAATAAGTGCAACAGTTTCTTCATCATTCATTGCCATTCTAGAAAATGTTTCTCTAATATCTTGCGCGCTAAGTAAAGGATCTGGATTAGAATTGGGCCCTTCTGGATTAACATAAATTAATCCCATTTGAACCGCAGCTAAAGGATTTTCTAGATCTTGCCTTGTATCTCCATATCTATTATCTCCTAGCCATTCATCTTCCGAACCCCAATAGATATCCTGTTCAGGGTGCCAAATATCTGACCTCCCGCCTCCATATCCAAAAATAGGGCCCCCCATAGATTCAATGGCAACATTACCAGCTAAAATTAAGAGGTCTGCCCAACTTATTTTATTGCCATATTTCTGTTTAATCGGCCACAGAAGTCTCCGTGCTTTATCTAAATTACCATTATCGGGCCAGCTATTGAGCGGAGCAAATCTTTGTGCCCCAGTGCCGCCTCCGCCTCGGCCATCTCCCGTCCTGTAGGTGCCTGCCGCATGCCATGTCATCCTTACAAAAAACCCACCATAATGGCCGTAATCTGCTGGCCACCAATCTTGGCTATCCGTCATTAGTTTGTGAATATCTAGTTTTAACTGTTTAAAATTTATACTTTTAAATGCTAGCGCATAATCATAATCATTATCCATAGGATTGGACTTTGAATCATGTTGATGAAGTAGAGATAAATCTAATTGATTTGGCCACCAATTACTATTCGTAGAGCCTTTTTCCGAGGTAGTTACGGCCCCGTGCATAAATGGGCATTTTCCCTCGCCCTCACCATTATTGTCTAGCATACTATTCGCTGATAGGTTTTGTATTAATGGGTATCGTTCAAATTAAGTATATTATCATTATATATGATAATAACACCACAAATATTTCAAGTTTAGTTTACGAATTAATAGAATTAGTATCAAATACATTAATTATAGAAATAGGCATATTATGTATTATACCTGCCAAAATTCTCTAACCTCGTTCTAAATTCAAATATTGATTGAATCCTTTTACTCGGAGCGTCAGGGATAACGGCCATATTGATAAGATCAGCTAACCAAATAGGCTGCCCGTTTCCTTGAATTTTTTCTATCCTATAATCTTCAGAAAATATTCCTGCTCTTTCATTAGACAACATGTGCCATAATAATTGACCTAAACTGTATACATCCGTGGAAGAACCTGTATTACCTCTTTCTCTTTCAGGAGGAGCCCATCCTGCAGTGTGCATCCCCCCCGAAGTAGACAATCCTGCACCGGCGTCTACACCTTTTGCCAATCCGAAGTCGATTAATACTGCTCCTTTTTTTGGATCCAACATAATATTATGAGGTTTTATGTCCCTATGATATACTGGTGGATTCAAATCTGCCATGTATTCTAATGCTTCACAACATTCTGTAATTACCTTAATTATCTCCCCTAGAGGTTGTTTGATTTTTCTCCTAATGAATATTTTCATTTCTTTGTCTAGACTATCGCCATCAATTTTTTCCATAATTAAAACTTGAACAGTTTGACCACTTCTATTCTTAATTGTTCCAGAATTTATATGTTTAGGAATACGAGGATTATCAAGTTTTACAAGCATATCTATTTCATTCACTAGTGCTTTATTGGCTTCTTTGGCTGTCAAGTGTTTAGTTGAAGCCTCCTTCCATATCACTTCATCACCTGAATCTTTATCTAAAGCTGTATAGATTTCAGCCATTCCTCCATCAGATTGAAGGTGATGTAATTTATGATATTTATTTGGATCTATGTGTCCATCTTTGGTTTTGGAATCTGATCCTGAACTATAATTCAATATTCCATCATCTGCTAAATCAGCTTCTATATCTTCAATTGTTCTGCCTAAAGCCTTAGCAATTTGAGCATACTTAATACTATTAAAATCTGAATTGGTGTTGACATTGGTGGACTCTTTGTCTACCTTACGCAATATATTTGATTCTCTGACAAATTTTCCTAATTTTAGCCTAGTACTGTCCCCCCTGGAAGTATTATCTTCCAAATTAGAGGATTGTATTATTTCCATTTTACCAAATTCCGAACCGCTCCGCCATTGACCTGACTTTTTATTACCATCCGAAGACTTGTAGGTTCCATAACCATGTCTTTTGGATACTTTGAAAAGTCCTTCATAACGAGCTCCATCTGCAAAAGTTTGGATCCCTTTGCCATGATATTTACCATATTTCCATTCTCCCTCGTACCACCCGCCATCAACAAATGAGTATGTTCCTGTACCATCTGCCACGCCGTCTTTCCAATTTCCTTCATATTTTCCACCATCAGGAAATGTGCGACTCCCTTGACCATGGAATTTATCAGCTTTCCATTGACCATCATATTCGGCTCCATCAGGAAATTTGTATATTCCTTGACCTTGTTTTTTCCCATCTATGAAATTACCTTCATATCGTCCATTATCAGAGAAATTACGTATCCCTTGGCCATTGAATTTACCTTCTTTGAATTCTCCTTCATAGCGAGAATTATCTGCGAAAGTGTGAATTCCTTGTCCATGGTATTTACCATTTTTCCATTCTCCTATGTATTTTGTTTCATTTGGAAATTTATATATGCCTTGACCATATTTTTCATCATTAATAATTTCACCCTCATATCGAGATCCATCGGGATAATTAATTTCATGGTAACCATCCTCCATAATACTTAAACTGCAATATATACTACTCATAAATATATCTTATATTTGGAACTAAAAAATAGAGAACCTTTATTTTATAATATTAAATAAGACATAAGAAGAGATGTACTGGTCATTGATATTAAAAGAAATAATATCTAAATTAGGTAAATTTAACTTAGTAAGGTAGTCTTCTTCTCTCCGTAAAAGTCTAAATGCGTATCTTTATAGCAATGGGGGGATGGTTCTCATGAAATTTAATTTTATTGAGAATATAATTAGGTCTAATCCTTTTGTATACATATCATTATTATTAATATGTCCTTTATTTATTACAGCAGCTCATGTCTTGTTGGATTCCGAGGCACCAGTGGGGGACTTAATAGAACCTCCATTAAATCATGATCCTCTTAGTGAAGGTTTTATTCTAATTATTCTTGATGGGGTAGGAGAAGATTGGCTTCTTAGTGAAGAACATTTACCATTGATTAATTCTAAAAGAGATACTGGTGCAACTCTTTATTTGAGAACTAGCCCGCTTACTCTTTCAGCTACCTGTGTTTCTGAAATAATGACAGGGGTACCAAATTCACCAAGTGATGGTCTCCGCAATTTCGACTTATCACATCCAGGAGGAGATGATGCTTGGACATTGGCCTCAGAGAAAAAAAATGACGAAAATATTTCTGAATATGGTGTAGGCCTGGTTGGCAGTTATGTATTTGGAAATATGTATGGTAAAAATAAAAATATTGACTTTACGGATACATTTCTTGGTCATTCAGATTACTATAAAGGAGATGAGGATACTGCTGATTTATTACATCAATGGCTTGATAATGATACTTATAATGTCATTGGGGCTCATTTTTCAGGTCCCGATAAGGTAGGTCACCGATGGGGCACGGTAGGAGATAAGTATGAAGATAAATTATCACACGTTGATAAATTAGTAAGTGATGTAATCAAGGTTGTACCTGACAATTGGACCATTGTAATTACTGCAGATCATGGGATGACAAAACTAGGTACTCACGGGTCATCACAAGATATCACCAGAAATGTTGCTGCACTCGTTTGGGGTCCGCTAATCATAGAAGGTTCCGAAGCAGATGGTCACCAACGAGATTTGGCTGCATTAGCAATAGCTACGTTGGATCTATCCTTTCCAGTACAATTGCATGGTAGAATACCCCTAGATATATTAGATTTATCAATTAGTACAAAAGATGATTTAGAAATGTGGAACTGGTTAGCCGCTTATGAAAGACAGGATTTTCTTGAATCAATAGATAGGCCGGCAGCAAATAATTTACAAGTAGATGTAATAGATTGGGATAAAATTTCAATTGATGCAGAATTTACAAGATTTATAGACGTATTCATTTCAGTAAGCACTTGGTCAATACTTGCAGCCACAGCATTATTTCTCATAGGAATGAATACTCCCAACAATACCATAGATCGTAAAGCTACTGCACTATTTTTAGTAGTTCTTGTAAGTATGATAATCAGTCATGCATTCTTAGGTATTGCAGCGGTATTGCCTAGATCAATAGGTGCGATTTCATCAATGTGGATTGTTTGGTGGTCATTAGGAAATATAAAGGAAAATAAGAATGATTATTTTTATGTAAATAGAATTTATAATAGATTAATTAAATCATTACCTAAATGGTGGCCATGGTTAGCTGCATCATTAGTAATGACTTTTAGTAGCCTTAGATTTTGGTTCATATTAATCCCACTAACTTGGATATTATTAGGAAACAAGACACTGACTAAAAATAATAATGCCATTCAGAAATTACCCCTTATAATTTTAGGGATAATTTCTTTGATAGGTATCATAGGTGTTCATGAACGTTTAGTTGGAGATCATTGGGTTCTTGCACTAGTTCAAACAGGATGGCCAGACACAATTTTTAATATACTATTTAGTATTCTAATTCTAACCATAACAGGGCCATTTCATCAACATCTAATTAACCCTCATGGTTCTAAATTGGAGGGTTATGTTTTATCTGGTTGGCTTTTATTAATATTATTCGTAAATTGGATTGGAGATACATCTGTTGACAGAGTATTTCTAATAATTATATTATTATTTGGTATATTTGGCATGGCCCAACGGGCTAATTTAATTTCAGAGGGTATAATTAAAATTTTTGGAATAAAAGATCTTGATATTGCTGCATTAGGAGCATTATTAGTATTGACATGGGGTGCATGGTCTGCAGTTATGACAATTCTTCTAATTTCTTCAATAGATGCGCTCATGAGGACTGAATGGAAATGGATTTCAATTGAAAAACACAGTCTTTATAATCCTCGTCCATTTATTGCTGCGGCTATACTTCCTTTAGCAATATGGATTCTATGGTGGACTATGTTAGGTCAAGTAAATGGTTTAGAAGCGTGGGGATTACCACATCCAAGAGAACTTGATCCTGGCCGACTTATAGTGAGAGGCGGTTATGTTGGTGCAAGAGATAATCCCCCTACTGAGTGGATGACTTTACTCATATTTCTCCCCCTATTATTATCTTCTACTGCCATAATATCAAGATTGAAAGAAAGAGGCCTTTCTTTACAACCATATGCAATAGCACTTTCTTTACAACTTATTGGTTGTTTTGCAACATTAGCCTTTTCGCCTCCCTATCCGAGACTCATTTTTAGTTTAACATGGAATATAGTGTTTTCATCATTCCAGATTCTCGCATTATTATTAGCTATATTATTCACATATATTTCAAAAAATCCAAGAAATCCGACAATCTTGTAAGAATAAATAACTATGAACGACGTATCAATTCTTAGTTATTGGAAAGTATATTTGTATTTTTCTGATTTCCTAATATACTTTAAGAATCATTATTTAGTAATTTATTTTTTTTGAAAAATTGTAATTTATAAAAGGATAATAGAATAAATCAATAGTGGTCAATGAGTCTCAAGTAGGATTCAATTAGCCTAGAAACGTCTTATTTAAGGACTTCTTCACCACTACTTAATTTTAGATTACTCTTACCTTATTTATTACTAAGTAGCGTATGAGGTATTATATGACTATGATAATATAATGGATGAACATATAATCAAACATGATTTCTCTCAATTCTTATAGTGACAAATGGTCTACCATTACTTGTTTGTATACGCAAGACATCTATGGCATCCATGACTATTTATAGATATAATTCACTTCTTTAAAATATCGGAAATTTCTATCCACAAAAATAGATACGTTTCATTCTTCAATTTCTATACCTATGATATTTTAATTTCTTTCATACCTTTCCCGTATTTAGTATACATATTATTTAGAATAATCATACAAAGTACTTCTATATTGGAAGCCTTACATTTTCAACATAGGGGATGCCGATATGAAATGGAAAGCAATAAATATGCCTAGTCAAGAGGGAAAAATAGCAATAGTTACTGGTTCGAATACAGGAACTGGATACCACATTGCCTACGGTCTTGCTTCTAAAGGAGCGTCTGTAATAATGGCGTGTAGAAATAATGAGAAAGCAGAACAGGCTAAACTAAATATTCTCAAAGACATCCCTCATGCCAATATAGTAATTGAACATCTAGATTTATCAGATTTAGAATCAATTTCAAATTTCACAAAAAGTATAAAGAATCAATATGACAAAATAGATATATTGGTCAACAATGCAGGCGTAATGGTACCGCCTCAATCAATTACTACTGATGGTTTTGAGCTTCAATTTGGCACAAATCATATTGGCCATTTTGCCCTCTCAGGATTGTTGCTCCCACTTCTGGAGTCTGCAGAAAATGCGAGAGTAATCACAATGTCCAGTATTGCACACAATAGCGGTGTGATTGACTTCGAAGATCTACAAAGTAACCAAAAAAGATACAGTAAGTGGGGCAGTTATTCACAGAGTAAACTTGCAAATCTTATATTTGCTATAGAATTTAATAGACGTTTAAAAAGCAATAATTCTAGTGTTACTTCGTTAGCAAGCCACCCAGGTTGGTCCGCTACAGATTTGCAGCGTCATTCACTCTTATTTCGTTTCTTGAATCTCATATTTGGGATGGCTCCTGTGAAAGGTGCTGCACCATGCCTATATGCAGCAACTATGGATGATGCTCCAAATTATCCATATTGGGGTGTAACAAAAATTGGTGAAATGCATGGCTGGACTGGAAGAGCTAAAATAAATAATAAAGCGAATGATGAATCGACAGCGTTGCGACTCTGGGATGTAAGTTGTGAATTATCAAGAGTAAGTTATCTCAATTAAGTGCCAAAAAAAGAAATTTATAAATAAATAAAAAACAGTTTATTTTTAAAAAATATATACATTTATCATAATGGTGCATCCATAGTCCATTGAGTAGTAGGTTTGTGCCAATCTCGGAGTTGATCAGTCTCTAAACGCAACTGAAATGATTCCCCTTTTGATACATCTGTTTCTATTATTGCAAAGGGTATATTGTATATATTTACTCTAAATGTGTTATCAAATAATGTTTCTTGCCCTACTATTGACCCGTCTAGTGTACGTTCTAAAATAACTCTAATATGGCATTCTTGAAGTGGATTACGTAATGAACAAGATTCACTGCTTCCATCATGCTCTACTGTGACAATGCCTTCTATTGTAATTACACCTTCTAAAGGAACTAGATTTACTATCGTGGCCTTTGCAGTAGGGGTGCAAACACATTCCATATTATCTGACACAACGGAACCTTCAAAGGTCACCGTGACATTAATAGAATCTATTCTGATAGACTTGGATGTAGTTGAAGTTGCAGTAATATGATAAAGTCCAGGTTTAGCATATTCATGTTCAACTTGAGGTCCGGTAGCCACTAATCCGTCCCCAAAATCCCAAGTAATTATTCCATTTGTAGCCGATGTTGAGAACTCAAATCTATGTAATCGCTCCGTCACTACATCCTCTTCATCATTATCTCCTTCATCTATTTCAACCAAAGTGTATATGTTAACTCCTTCAGTAATTGGTGCTTCAATCATAAACGAATTAGCCTCACCAATTGTTAAAGAACCTAGATTGTATAAAGTAATGCCAGTTACTCCACTTAATATCATTAAAAAAGACAAAACCGATACAGAAATAGTAAACTTCATAACTTTATCAATATCGAATTACTTATGAATATCTGTTTATACCAGTTAGCCGACAATATATACGCATATATTACTTATTACAATTGTAATAAAGTTTAATAGATTTATACGTCTGAAAGATAATAATGTGGAGTAAATTTATTTTATCAAAAAAAAAAAATAATATAAAACATGTTAAGAATTCTGATGATGATTACCTGATAGATGCAGATGATAAATTGAAACCACTCATAATAACATTTGGTGGGATTTCTGGTGGCATATATCAACCAGTATTTGAATTTAAAAGATTTTTACTAAATAATGTAGATTGTCATTTTATTTTTGTAAAGGACACTAATCAATGTTGGTATCACAAGGGGGCAATTGGTTTAGGAGATACCATTGAAGATTTAAAAATAAATCTTTTGAATATGATTGAAACTATTAATTATTCCAAAATAATAACTATTGGAGGATCAATGGGCGGTTTTGCTGCATTATTATTTGGTAGTTTGATTAAAGCTGATGGAATCATATCTTTTAGTCCACAGACATTTATAGATAAAAATAATAGAAAAATACATAATGACAATAGATGGCCTAATCAAATAAATAACGTGCAAAAGAAATTTGATGAAACTTATTTTGATTTATCAAATTTAAATTTTGATAAAATAAAAGTATATGCAATACACGGAAAAAAAGACAAATTAGATAAAATCCATAGTGAAAGGTTGAAAATTAAAAACTTTAAAATATCCAGTTATTACGGAGGTCATAATGTTGTTAAAACTATCAGAGATAATGGAATATTAATAAAAATCATTAATGAATGTATTGAATCTTAATTTAATATATTAAAAGTATTAATTTGTAAGTGATACATAGGATAAACATTGTAAACCTAGATACTAAGGACGTTAGGAAACATGGGCACGAAGGCATATGATCTCTACGATTTAGAAGATAAATATCGAGATTCCTTAGAAATTTGTAAAAATTTCCTAATCTCAAAGGACAGAGTTGCTAAAGGATCCAACATAAACAAGGCAAGATTAGATTTTATCATTTTAAAGAACCCAAATTGTCCACTTTGTGGTGCAATATTTAACGGGAAAAATAGTAATACTGAACACATATTGCCACTGGGTTTGGGTGGTGAAAATATAATTAATAACAAAATTCAATTGTGTGTAGCTTGTAATGCTTCTAAAAATAATGTATTACAAAGTTACTTAGGACATCCTCCTTATTGGAAGTATTATGAAAACAAATGGAATACGATAAAGAAGTTTATTTTATGGAGTGAAATTGTATCTGATGAAGGAATTGGTTCTAGCAATAGTGTCCCCTCAATGCATCAAAGATTCTTAGATGCTCGATTTGGAGGAATTGAAAATAACGTCGATGTTAGAGGATATGGGAGGTTATCTTCATGGAAAGTAGGTGACGAACCTAACATAATTTGCATTCAAAGTAATACTAAAAATATAGATAAAAAACAAACACAAAATGGTTCAAAAAATATTATACTAACAATGTTCGAAAATGGCCTAAGTAAATTAGGAGATAAATTATTTATAGACGACACGAGAACAATTAAACCATTAATGATAGGTGCTAGAAACAAATCTCATGATCAAAACAAACATGAAGTGAAAAAGGAGTTAACTGAACCATTAGATGTAGTGATAAAGAAACTAATTGGCAATGAAACTATATCACTTCAAAAACTAGGACATAACATATCAGAATACCAAGAAATAAAAAGTGGCACAAGAGGGACCAAGGCATTCTTTGCCGAATATGGGTGCAAAGGAACTATGAAAAATATATTAGTAAAGGAATTGGGAGAAATTATTGATATTAGTGGAAAGCATCCAAATCATCAAATAAAAATTTCAAAGTCAACGGACTTAGAAAATATTGATTTAGAGCCATTAGAAGAAGTGATAAAACTATTGATTGGCAAGGAAATGATTTCTCTCCAAAAACTTGGAAATAAAATATCTAAATATGAATACGAAAGAAGTGGTCTACGAGGGACCAAGGCATTCTTTGCGACTTATGGATATAAAGGAACTATGAAAAATATATTAGAAAATGAATTAGTAAATATTATTGAGATTAATGGAGAACATCCAAATCACCAAATTAATATTAAAATATAAACATTAGAAATGAAAGATCTAAGAGAAGCAATTGTTGATGTGACTAGTTCTGTTTTGTAGAAATTTTGATTACCCGATACTTATTCCGATGTTTGATGACTGATGTAAATCGATGCCTGTGGCCTACAAAAGACCCTATGTATCTCAATTACCATGATCAAGAATGGGGGATTCCAAATCGGGATGGTCGCCAATTGTTTGAGAAAATTATACTCGAGGGCGCTCAGGCAGGACTCTCCTGGATAACCATCCTCAAGAAGCGTGAAAACTATAGGCACCTATTCGATAGATTTGATCCAGTAAAGGTGGCATCATATAATGAAAAAGATGTGTCTAGACTTATGGGAGATGCGGGTATCATTCGTAACCGTGCCAAGATTAATTCAGCAATAAATAACGCAAAAGCCTTTTGCAAGCACTTCGGAAATGATGAAGATGCTTTTAGTGAATTTTTATGGAGTTTTGTAGATGATAAACCAATCATCAATCAGAGGATGAGTATGGACGATATACCTCCTACATCTGAAATTAGTACGAAAATGAGTAAGCAATTAAAGAAAATGGGTTTCAGTTTCATTGGACCAACGACCTGCTATGCAATGATGCAGGCGACTGGAATGGTAGATGACCACATAGTGACATGTTTCTGTCACACTTCAAATAGAAACTAGAATTAGGGAGTATTAAATCTAAAAAGGTAATTTATTGAAAATAATGTTAGTATCGCAACAAATAAAATATATTGTATCACTTTACGCATGAATCCCCATCACAACAGAAGGTTAATGGAGTAATCTGTTCAACATGTCAGATAATCAAAACTAGGTATTATAAGTACAATAATTAAATGCTTCGACTCATGAATCATGAATTATTTTTTTAGATGGATTTTTTTTTAACATACAAAAGGAACATAAGAAGGCCTTCGGATAGTTTAGAGCTCAATCCTAAATAATCTTCAACGATGTAATGTATGTCTGGGTTAGAAACGAAGTATGCTACGAACATGGACATGAGAATCAATAATAGTGATATCCATGAAATATGGGTAGTTTGCTGATTGAGTTTAGCAAAGATTGTCAAAAATAATATACCATAAATTCCCAAACCACCAACCAACAGTAATGAATCATCCAAACCCAGAAGAATATGCACTGTTCCAGTATACAAAGCGAGTGAAAACGTCAAAGGAGTGAATATTTCTGATTGGAAATTGATCCATTCCTTTAATAACATATATGAGAAAAGTGAAGTTAATATCGCGATAATCATTATGTATAAGTTACTGATTGTTTGGGGATTACCATCACCATGAGCGGAGGCGATTGGAAGTGAAAATAATGTTAGTATCGCAACAATTAAAATTCGGTGTATAACTTTACGCATGAATTCTCCTTACAACAGTAGGTTTATCTACTCATCTGTTCAACAGGTCTGATAATCAAAACCTTTTTTTTACGGCACATTAAATAGTGAGTTGAATATCAACAAATTGTGGGTCTTGATTCGTGGATGCTAAATTTACTAACCAGTAAAGGATTGGGACTAGAGATGGCCCATTATGTCTTGTTGGCAATTGGTTCGATCTTTCTTTTACTGGTTTGTTTATTAGGTAATTTTGTAACAAAGAAGTTCATCGTCAAAGGCATTCAAAAGTTAATTAGGAATTCTAAAAACGATTGGGATGATATATTACTAGAGAAAAAGGTGTTTCATTCTTTATCTACTCTGGTGCCGTTGATTTTTATCCAATATCTCTCGATTCCAATTCTTTCGAATTTCTCTTTTTTGATTCCGTTTGTTCACATTGTTGTAAAGGTATCACTGGTATTGGTGATAGCATCTGTTATGATTAAGACGTTAAAAACATTGGATGAGGTCAGTACAAGAATCCCTTATTTCAAAGACAAGCCGATTGGGAGTTATGTTCAGCTTGTAAATATCATGATTAACGTGGTGGCTGCAATCTTAATTTTTGCAACTATTCTTAATAGAGATCCATTAGCGTTGTTGGGTGCTTTAGGTGCTTTAACGGCTGTTCTCATGTTGGTTTTTAAGGATACCATTCTTGGTTTAGTGGCAAGTATTCAACTTTCTTCGCACGACATGGTTCGTGTTGGAGATTGGGTTTCTATGCCTAAGTACGAGACTGATGGAGATGTTTTAGAGATTACTTTGAATACGGTCAAGATTCAAAACTGGGATAAAACAATTTCCACTATTCCAACTTATGCTTTCATTTCAGGCTCTTTTAAGAATTGGAGAGGGATGGCAGATTCTAAAGGGAGAAGAATTAAGAGGTCGGTAAACATCAATATGATGAGCATCAGGTTTTGTACGGATGAAGAAATCACTCAATACAAAAGTGTTGAGTTGTTGAAGGATTATATTGAATCTATTCAGAACGAAATATCATCCCACAATGAGACCAATAGGCATGACAAGGCATATTTGTTGAATGGCCGAAACCTTACCAATATTGGACTATTCAGAGAGTATGCTCATCAGTATTTGTCGGCCAATGAAAACCTTAGAATGGATTTGACCTTGATGGTTCGGCAGTTAGAGCCAACAGAAAATGGTTTACCGATAGAGGTTTATTGCTTTAGTAACAATATTGAATGGGTAGAGTATGAAAGAATTCAAGCTGATATATTCGATCACCTTTTATCGTCAATATCTAATTTCGATTTAGAAATATTTCAGAATCCCACGGGGAAATTCGGAAGTTAAGATTTGTTACATGCCTAATATTATGTACAATTGGTACCACTATTTCAAATGAACAAAGATAATGCAATAATTTTTACTTTGATGGTGAACATATTTACATTGACAGTATACTATAGTTTTTATTTATGTTAGTACGTTCAGAGAACCATGAAGCCAATCGATGAACAAGCTGGGGCTTGGACAGAGTCCTTCAAATCAGGTAAGTTTGTACGGAAAAAAAGTGAATTTCGTGATATGATTACGAAGCATGGAACCTTCAATGTCGAAAGCGGACGATATCATCTCTATGTATCCCATGCTTGCCCCTGGGCTCACCGTACGCTGATCACGCGAAGCCTGCTCGGCCTTGAAAATCACATATCAGTTAATGTGGTCGATTGGCGTATGAACAGTGATGGGTCTTGGACGTTCAATGAAGAAGAAGAAGGTGCAACTGCAGATACAGTGAATGGGGAATCAGGCATTGAAGGTATTTACAGCAGAGCATTCGATGGATGGAAGGATAGCCATAGAATAGGCACAGTACCGGTTTTATGGGACCGCCATCAAGACACAATTGTTAACAATGAAAGTCGTGAAATTATCAGAATGTTTGATGAGTTTTCAACAGCAGGTTTTGGTAATGGGAGATCTCTTTGCCCCTCACAATTACGTGATGAGATTGACTCAATGATTAGCGCTAATTATGAGTCAGTGAACAATGGAGTTTACAAGTCTGGCTTTGCAAGGACACAAAACGCCTATGAAAAAGCTGTTACTGCATTGTTTGCTCGACTCGATGAACTAGAAATTCACCTTAGGGAGAGAGATTGGCTGGTAGGGAATGGCAAAGGTCAACTTACTGAAGCAGACATATGTCTCTTTACCACACTAGTTCGATTCGATTTGGTATATGTTGTCCATTTCAAATGCAATCTACGAAGAATCATAGATTATCCAAATTTAAATGCATTTGTTGAACGTTTAATTGATATTCCAGGAGTGCGTGAAACCTGTCATTGGCATCATATAAAGGCTCATTACTTCTGGTCTCACCAAAACATCAACACCTTCCGAATTATTCCTCTCGGCCCACTCGATGGTGTTCACACATGACAATTCGATTACATAAATCTGAAGATAGAGGAAAATCAAACCACGGTTGGTTGGATACTCGGCATTCGTTTTCCTTTGCTCGCTGGTATGAATCTGATCACATGGGCATAGGGTCACTTCGTGTCTTGAATCAGATAGTTATCTAATGGTTCAGCCAAATTCTAAGGATATATAGTATGCATCATCAACCGTACCCAGTAGTAAGTTTCATATCCCTTTTAACCAACGGTGTAGTATGAACGACCTATATGCAATTATACCCTCATCTGTAATAATTCTACTTATTGCTATAAGAAAAATTATGATACCAATTAAATTTAATGAGGAAGTATTTGGGAAGATACATCCTGATGAAGTTCATAATTCTGCAGCAATGAGAATGTTAGTTGGGGCTGGATTTGGCAGTGTAGGTTTGATGGGTTTAATACTAGGATATACTCTTGAATCGGGCGAAGCGACGGAATATTTGCTTTATGCCATGGCTGCTGCATTTACGTTTATTTTTGGCACACTATTATTATCTAAACAACGAGGTTATCTTCATGAAATGCCAACACCTCCGCTAGTGGTATTTCCATTATTGATTATTCTATGTTTGGCTGGGGCTCTAATCTAAGATTTCTCAACTCTAGGAGATATTAGTTAACCCATTTGCTAACCCATGCGTTGAAAATTAAAATCCATACTCGTCAATTGTGGTTCAAAGCCTTGGCACATAATGCATTCAACATCAGAGGCTTTAGCAGTTAATCCAACCACAATACCAATCAATCTCAATCCACAAACACCTTGCGAAATGAGCATGTAGGCGTAGTAGAACAATTCATAAGTACCAATATCATCTAATTTATTACTAAAATAGTACGCAAGACCAAATCCAACGATCAACATAATCGAGGAAATGACAACAATATTCTTTTTCAAGAATTGTACCTCGTTTATTCTTTCCTGAATAACTCATTCTTCATCATTTTATGAAGTCGAGAGTCATCTTCTCCCTCAGGTTCTTCTTCATCCTCTTCTTCGGGTTTTTGAGTCAAATTCTCTATGATTTTCGATCCATGCAATGAAATGCCAAGCATCTTGCTCAATCCTTTCATGGTAACGCCCAAACCAATTAAAGCGAATAATCCAATCAATCCTAAGAAATGTACTGATTCCCAGAATATTTAGCGGGTGAAACCTGGATGAGGGTCTGATTCAGAGGGGTCATTGAGATTGTACGCGACCTGATGGTGTCCGAAGAAACTCGCACTCCTGAAACATGCTGGTTGGCGATTACTGCCAGAATTATAGCAGACCCATTCACCCTAATACAGGACTCCATCAACTGTGTAATTCCAAACCCAGGTAGTATTGCTGTTCAGAATCATTTGGCCACCATCAGTGAAGAAGTGTTTCTGTTGAATTTCAGAATCAATTTTTACCCAATCCTTAGAATTCCATTCATCCATCACTCCGAAGCCTTCGGTATAGGTGAATATGGCACCACAGACTCCCATGATGATGAAGCCAACAACGATGAAAACCGCAGTTGGAACCTCTTTGCCATCACCAAAAGTGAATTTGAAATTCGTACTGCCAAACAACGCCTCACCTTCTTGTTCGGGCTCATCATCTTCCGGGTGTTCATCATAATCATCCATTTCTTCTTTCATTCATACCACTCCTAAATCCAAAAATCGTCTAATAAACGTACATCTTCGACGAGTGAAATCCAAACGAATCCAATGGCGATCAACATGAAAATGAAATTGATAATCAGCTCCTCCCACCACTTTATGACGTAATTCTTGCGGAGTATTCCCCTCTCCTTGAGTTGCTTAATCACAACTTCGCGGAAACCTTTGAAAATTTCATGTTTCCATACGAATAAGTAAAAACAAACTGTGGCAAATAACACAAAGAAAATCAAGTCAAGAAAACCGAAATACCACGGTACACCGAGGATAATTGCTGTTGCTGGGGCGACCTTGATGAGTTCGTAATGGGATGATGAAAAACCTTCTTTCTTCATCAGGATGAAGCTTCCAAAGCGGAACGGAATTTTCGGCTTAACGCGAATCTTCGAGGAGTCACCGTACTTCTTTCTAGGATGCGGTTCGTCATCATAGGGCCACCAGAACTGAGATCTATTGGCGATTTAAAATTCGAGTTGACATTCTGGGCATTTCGCTGGTATTACACGATTCCAAAGAAATTGCCCCAAGTTTTCTGCATCTCCTTTGGCATCCTGACTGGACTTACCTTTGTAATTACAACCATGGCACTGAAGGTATACCCATCCTGGATGAGAATAACCCGGTTGAACCAACCACAATGCCGCGCCGATATGGTAGATCGGCACACCTATAATCGCGGAGAAGAAAGCGAGGGCAAATTGACCTCCTGAATCTGGCCAATTGCCAGCAACATGATTGTATGCCACCCAACCCAAGAATAATATGAAGAGGCAGATGAAGGCTTTCAGTTGAAGGTATGGTCTGACTTTCGTATAAGGTTCCCACTTTCCGAAGACGTCTTTCTTCGTCTGCTTGTCAGCCGCCTTCTTCTCCTTTTTCACCGAGCGCTGGAGTTTGTACTTGAGGGCATTGCTCAACCCCTCCCACCAAGCCATAACTCAAGTTTAGGAAAGGGAGATAATAAATTTTTCACCGGATTAAAAGGTAGCATCTTTATCGACCCACTGCAACCCCTTTGTATCGGTATGAAAATTACATTGCGTCTTCGGATGAACCCATTGTATCTATCCTAAACGATTAGTCGGTGCTATGTTTTTGTTGCTCGTTTTTCTGGGGGGTGATTTTTCCATCGTTAACCTTTCTAGTCCAGAATATTATTCCAGCGGTACCAACAATCGTAGGAATTATCCAAAGAAACACACTGTTTGATACTGCAGTGAGAAGGAATGCGGTAACAGTTGCAATTGTTCCAGAGCCCATGAATATGACATGCTGTGTGATTCGAAATTTTCCTCGGGGCGCTAATCCTTTTTCATCAACACGAGTCTGAACCCAAACAAGGCCCCCACATATTCCCGCAAAGACCAGCGGCACAATTCCAAATATACGGCCTTCGCCATTTGATTTTATCAAATTGCTACCTGAAAAGATTACTGTGCTCGTTACAAATAACCCTAGCGCTCCAATAATCCCAATCGCTATTAAAATGCGGTCGATTTTGACAATTTCACCCTTTCGATTTACTGCTCTTCTCCAGCCTACTGCGACAATATATCCGGAAAACATTCCAATCATTAATAAGAAAAATGGCGAACCTAAAATCACCAAAATAAATGATGATAACGCCACTATCATCATTGCGAAAGAATATATTTTCCCGATGCGAGCGTGCCAAGCCCTACCTTTCTTGGTCATGAAAGCACCAGCCGCAGTACATAATGCGATAGAACCTGCAAAAATGTGAATGATAAGAATGACCATTTGGAGCATCTTTCATGCCTACTAGTTGAACAATTTAAATGATGTGATGAAAGTAATAAAAAGGCCCTCCCGTCGTATAACTGCCCTTACGAAGGGTACCCTTGTTATGGGCATCAGAGCAAAGGGGGACCCTCTGAATTATATCCGAATCCGTCATGGGCCCTATATGGCTGAAGAACGGCTAGTTATTCTCCATATTGCTACAAGCAAGGACGGTTTCATAGCCACTTTAGATGGTGGCCTTGATTGGTTACCTGGACCTACAGGGAATGAAGACTATGGATTAGGGGAATTTATGGAAACAATAGATTGCATTCTCATTGGAAGAAGAACATGGGACGTCATCAGTCAATTTGAAGAGGAGCCATTCACAAATTTTGAACGACATATTCTTTCTCGGAAAACCCATAATGCTGTAGACTTGATCCATGATTTGAAGAGAAAATCTGGAGGGCATATTTGGCTTCTTGGGGGAGGTGTTCTCAATGGGGAGTGTCTTCAAGCAGAAGTAATTGATGAAATAATAATTACACGGTTTCCAATTGAACTCGAGACAGGGATACCTGTTTTTGGTAAATACGGAATTCACTTGCCAGATTCATGGAAAAAAGAATCTGAAACCAAATTCGTTGGAGATATCACCCAAATCATATGGAAGCCTTTTGCAGGTTTGAATTAATGCTTGTATAGGTCTTACAAAGCAGAGTAATACAATCATCGCATCGGTGGCTTCTTCAACCTAATCCCTGTATTGATCGAGAGATTTTCTGTAGGATATGATAGACGAAAAGAGACCGATCAGGAAGATAACTAATGCCGCCGGAATTGTTACGAAGAAGACGGCGATGTAGGCCCCTTGCCCTCCAGCTCCGCCTGGGTCTCCGAACTCAAACAACAATATTGGCCAGAATGCAATACCGGCAGAAATTATAGTAATAATCCCTATTCTGAGCATGATATTTGGAGGTTCCATAAGATTCCTCTGTTGAAGAGTATTTGGAATCTCAATTTGATTTTCATCGAGAGAGTTGTCTGTATGGTTCAGACAATAACCAGCCGTCCTGAATTCCAATTGAATGCAATCTTCAAAAGCGCACTTCTTATCTCCCATATATTTTCAAAGAGTATGGTATAGTAGTATAGTTTGCCCCGGATATAAATTTAAGGGTAGAGATTAACTGACTCCTTTGCTGACCCTATAGTGTACTTGTGGTCGGTTATTCAGAGGATAATGGCCTAATGCCGTAACAATACTAATGTGTTACAATCAGTTTGATAGCATCTCATGAGTAAACTAAGTGGGCATGACTACTATCGGTATAATCTAGAATTATACATAGAAACTAGTGAACAGGCTAAAGGAGTGGATTTATTGACAAGTCCTGATGTTTTTGACAATATTTACTTTTTTGCATTGACTCGTTTTTACAATCTAATTCAGAACATTCAAAGAGATTAGACGATCTGCTTTTTTTTTCAGTCATTCTATCTCTGTTTAATTTTGTTGAAGACGCAACATAATCCATTTCTGCTGAGTCAAACCAAATCATACTACAATCATGGCATCCGTCTAGTTCTATCTTCTTATTACCAGATGGTATAGGTATAGGAAATGTCAAATCAAAATAAATGGTCGAGTATTTCAGAGGTATAATCTTCATTTTTTCTTCACAAATAGGACATTTCTTTTCTCCGAAATCAGCCTTCTTCAAAGAACACTCTATGAGTCCTGCATTATGCTTGCCAAATTTTTCAATTAATGACTTAGAGTCAAGCATACCTCCTTTACAAACTTCACAAATAAAATATGGAACTTCCCTGCGTTTGCCGTCTCCAAAAATACCAACGAAAATTGCTATAACGAACCCAATACTGCCAAGAAATGAGTCAATGCCAAAGTTATAATTCAATAGGTATAATAGGCCCAGAATACCACCCACCACAAGAGCAATTCTCTGATTAACAGTTAATTTATTATGGGAATCATGAGTTAGGTTACCGCAGCCATTCACGCATTGAATACTCTCTGATGATGATTCCACAAATATTAGTAATTTTCAACTATTGATAATACTTTTTACGGCATTTGATAATGATTGATTATTTAGTCCGTGTATAATATAGTTATAGTCAAATTAATGGCATCAAATAGCCTACCTATTATTATATGGATGTAATAAGGGGCACCCAAGTAGATGGGATGTAAAAATACTAACTTCTATTTACATAATTTTTAGATAACAAATCACGATTAAGTCTGGGGTGTGGCTCTATCTTTGTATTATCTAAGCCTCTATTTTCCTTAGAATTAATGCTATCAGAAACTTTTACCATGAAATCTTGATAGATTTTTACCAAATTTCAATCAAACTAAATATCGGCTCTTAGCAAAAGGCCATTGAACATTGAATTATAATGACTAACGGAATATTGAACTATGTGACATCCATCAAGTACTTCTACATAAATACAGTCAGTTATCATGCAACTACCATATAATGAAACAAACGCATCAAGCCGATGCTTCAAAACCGATTGAATTTATCAATTCGATCACCTGAGACATTGAGACTTCAGGTGATGTGGTCACAAATCCAGAATTGTTTTCATGAGAGATATCTGCTTTGAGAACCCCTTGAGTCGCTTCTAAAACGTGAGTGACGCGGTCAGAACATCCTCCACAGGTCATACCAGTGATGTTGAGGGTGTGCACTTGTTCGCTCATGACTACAGCGCGAGGTGCAAGACTTTGAACTCATTCACGAATCGGACTCCATCCTTTCAGCAGAAGAGAGTTACCAACTACACTCACCGATGACAATGACATTGCCGCTGCTGCAAACGCAGGAGGGAGAAGGAAACCTGTGAATGGGAGCATAACGCCCATTGCAAGAGGTATGCCAACTATATTGTAGACAAACGCCCAACCGAGGTTTCCTCGAATTCGACGCATGGTACTTCTGCCCAGGCTCAGTGAAGAGACCGCATCGATCAAATCATTTCGTAACAAGACAAAATCCGCCGCATCCAGGGCAATATCTGAGCCTGCACCCATAGCAATACCGACATCAGCAGCCGAAAGGGCAGCAGCATCGTTGATGCCATCGCCGACCATCGCGACCGACCGGCCTTCACCTTGTAATCGCATGATGTGCTGCGCTTTTTCATGAGGTTTGACTCCAGCGAGCACCGTACCAATTCCGATTTTTTCTGCTAAAGTATCAGCGGCTTCTTGTCGGTCACCTGTGAGCATGATGACATCATAACCCATTTGCTTGGCATGACGGATTGCCTTTTCTGAAGATTCTCGAACTCGGTCTTTCACCTCAATCCAACCGAGCAGACGTAGGCCTTGACTGACCAAAACAAGTGTCACACCTTTCGCAGCTGACAAAGCCAGTTTGGCTTCGACTTCTTCATCGATTTCCACACCGAATTCATCCATGAGTTCGGCGTTTCCAATAGCAACGACAGCTTCTCTGTATTTTCCAATCATCCCGAGTCCAGGAATGGTTTCAATTCCACTAATTTCAGGTCTTGAAGAGGATACATTGGCCCATGAAGTCTTAATGGCAGTTGCCAATGGGTGTGTCGATTCTTGCTCAAGAGCCGCAGCAATGTCAAGTATCTCGTTGACTTCACAATCAAACATTTCAATATGGCTCACCCTTGGTTTTCCAGAGGTAAGCGTTCCTGTTTTATCGACGACCAAAGTGTTGGTTTTGTGTGCATTTTCTAATGCTTCGATGCCTTTGATGAGTAAACCATTCTTTGCGCCAACACCGGTGCCAACAATGAGGGCAGTTGGCGTTGCAAGACCTAATGCGCAAGGACAAGCAATAACCAAGGTGGAAACAAGAACCATCATTGCCAATTCGGCATTGGTCGACATCGGATTATACGCAGATGAGTCAGGATACATCCACCAAAACAGGGCTGCAAGAAGGGCCATGACCACAACAACAGGCACGAATACTGCAGCAATCCGATCGACGAGTCTCTGAATGGGTGCTTTACCCATTTGTGCTTCTTCAACCAGTGTGATGATACTTGCAAGCAAGGTATCTTCCGAGGGTCGTGTGGTTCGAATGAAGATTGTACCATCGAGGACCAGAGTCCCCGCTGAAACACTCTCACCCTCGTCTTTTCGAACTGGATAGGGTTCACCCGTCATCATCGATTCATCGATGCTCGCTTTGCTGTGAAATAGAAAGCCGTCTAAGGGTATTGTTTCTCCGATCAAGACCTTGATCAGTGAGGCAACAGCGACCGTCTCAACGTCTCGAGTCTCTGTATACCCGTTTGATTCATCGGTAACCACTCTCGCTTGTTTCGGTTGCATTTCCATCAGCGAATGAATCGCATCGGTTGCTTTGAGTTTCGCAGCAGCCTCCATCCAATTGCCGAGTAAAACAAAACCAATGATGAATACAACACTGTCAAAAAACACATGCGTGGCGGTATGAAACACCGAAGGAAGGAATGGTAAAGATTGCTCGAAGGTAATCAACAAAGACCAGATAAACGCCACTGTTGTTCCCAAATGAACTAGTACATCCATGTTGGCAGTACCACTTCGTAATGATTTCCAAGCTCTGATATGAAATTCTCGACCGGACCAAAGATAGACAGGAAGTGTTGTGAAGAAGGCCAAAAGTAATCGCTTGTTGATGTCATTTACACTCCCTATATCATCTGCAAACATGGTGAGGTAGAGCGTTGGTAGGGCTAAGAGTAAGGCCAAGGATACTTTTTGCCCTTGTCTGCGTAAATCTGATTTTGCTTCATCAATGAGTGCAGGCTTTCCCCTTGATTCCTTTGCACCAAAACCGCTCCGTTCAATCGAAGTGATCACTTTGGTTTTCGTCGAATGGAATTGTGCAGTGGGCTGAAGACGAACTACGGCGCGATTGAGCGGTAAATTCACTGAAACTTCTGTGACACCGTCAATTTTAGAGGCTACTTTCTCAACAGAAGCAACGCATGCACCGCAAGTCATACCCGAGATGCTGAGTGTAAACGATTCCTCTGTCATACTGCGACCTCATTCATCTAAGGGAATACATGTTTCATTTTTACAAGGCATGAGGTTCCAATGGCCTTGGTCCATCGTGATACATCCGCAACCACAGGTGCACATCCAGCCGATTTGGTCCCAGCCTTTTCCGCCTTCTGCACGCGTATAGAGTCGTTTCATCTTACACTGACAATCGCACATATGTGCCTTAACTCTCACCATGGTCTTGGCTTTTATGTAGTCAATATAAACCCTTTGTTTTGACTACAATACTAATGAGGGGCGATATCGAGTGAACCAGCCCAAACATCGATGCCAAAAAATTATTTCCCACCATTCTGATCAAGTTCATGCATAATCATATTTAGTAAGAGTTCTCGGAATTCTTCATTCAAACCAACTGCTTAACCTTAACCCACTAGTGAGTTATACTGAAGGAACTCTTGCATATGTGGGCATCAATTAGGGCACACTTTGATTCACATACAATAATGCGTTCAGTAGTATAAAACGTAGCCTCTAATTTTATGCATAATAGATAATTTCTTTCGATTAATCATCTCCAATAATATCTTTTAGTATTAGTATTTGCATAGATTATGAATCAGAGACTCGGAGCATTGATGCTATCTTTAATGATAGTCACTATGACCCTAAGTGGATGTATTTCATCAGAGGAAACAGAAGGTAAAGAAATAGTCCATTCCCCTCCTGAAGAACCAGAATATTTCGAAAAAGGTGAGTATAATTGTATCGATTATGATGATATGGACAGATGTTGGCAGACACATGTTCCTGAGAATCTTAGTTCAGATTTACCTGTTCCATTGATAGTCGATATTCATGGCTGGGGAGGTACTGCAGGGGGGCAGATGTTTGTATCAGATTTCAACACCATAGCAGATGAATATGGTGCAGTAGTGATATACCCAGCGGCAGTGGAGCCAGTTAGAGGGTGGAATGCTGGTTGGTGCTGTGAGTCACATGACGATCTTGGATTCTTACTCAGATTAGTTGATATTGCCATTCAAATTCACGATATTGATACTGATCGGATATATGCCACTGGTTGGTCGAATGGATGCGCCATGTCTCAAATGTTAGCAATGAAGGCAAGTGACATCTTTGCCGCAATAGGTTGCATGGCACAGTACCTGAATACAGATTATGACTCAACATACTCGCCGATTCCTGTTATTGAAGTACATGGTATGTTAGATCAGATTATCGTCTATGCTTCTTCGGCTAGTAATTCAATACAGAATCCAAATTCGCCATCTCAGGCGTTTGAAACCGGAGCCATCCAGAACATGTATGACTGGGGCGAATATAACGGATGTTCTGGATCACCAGAAACTTTTGAAGTAAATGGCCTATACTCTATTCATGGTTTCAACGATTGTCAGAATGGAGCTGAAGTCCGATTAATGTCGATATATGCTGCTCAACACAACCCTTATGCAAAGGACGCTGAATCAGATGGGACTATTATTGCCGATGTTCTAATAGGGACCCAGGGTTTAGTCCAATCAAGCTACATAGTTTGGGATTTCATAAGTCAGTATTCGAAGACAGTAGATGAGGTAGAGATTTAATTTCCACATTACTAGAACAGAGCATGATATAATCAATAAACATAAAATTAATGAGTTTAATATGCCCTAATTATGTATGCTGCATCTCTCTGATATTAAATCTCTCGCCGGACTTTTCCATTGTATGTTCAAGAATTGAGGGTACACCTTTTTCTGCTACAAAATCTGGTGCGAGAAGTTTGTTATTCTCATAGAATTCGAGGAAAATTGGAAGTGAGGGGAAATTCTCTGGAGGAGTTGAGCAAATAGTCTCCTGAGCATCTGTACTAACCGATCCTGGATCTAACATTATTGCGTTAATTCCCTCATTTCTGCCTTCTTTGGCTAGACATCGTGCCCACATGTCAAGAGTCCTGCCTTAGTCACACAGGAAGACGCTCAGGACGCTTTAGGTTGGACTGATCCAAGATTAGAAATCGTAGTCACACGACTTCGACCTGTTGCTTGCATAAGGGAATAGAGTCCGCGTGTTAAATATTGTACTGAATTAAGATTCACTCGTAATGTATAGAACCAATCATCCATATCCAGTTCACCAATAGGCTTGATTGGGCTAACGACTGCTGCATTGTGAACAATGCCGTCTAAGGAATAAATATTATTCGTATAGTTTTCACAAATTCTTGAATATCTGATGGCTTAGAGAGGTCACAAGGAACAGTGAATGAGTTAGGTGATTTGGCCTGAATTATAGATTCAGATTCATACAATTCTTTAGTATCTAGAGCGAGTAGTATCACTAATACCTTGTTGTGACATTGATTTAGCAATTGCTTTCCCGATACCCTGAGGCCCATGTTAATAGAAACGTCCTTTAATACATGAATTACAATTAGCAGAGTACTCTATGAATATTACCACGAATTAAACAATTCCCTCTGATTAGATTAGTAATCAGGAACCCATTGCTCGTGTTTACTCATGCATTCGGAGAATTCTTCTGATTCCAGATTTGCTGCTAACCATTGATGTACATTAGGCCAATTCTGTCCATCAAACCACTCACGATTATGATTGGCGAACTGTCTGACGAAGGGGAAAATCGCATCACTCAGGTTACCGTCAGGAATCTCTTCCTCAATTGATTCTATGAATTTACAAGCTGCTGTTCTATGTTCCAATTCATCTATGTCATCGTAGCGATTTGGATATTTATAACGATCGAGATGGAATTTGAATTCGGCATCGTTGCGTTTTACCCATTCTTCCTCATATTGCGTTAAATCCCACGGGAGCACATGCTCCATGATCTCTAAGCTCTCTTCGATTACGGTTCCATCGGATAAGAGTAATACTGGGACTGTTCCTTTTGGTGAGATTTTCATCATATGAGCTGGGCGCTCTCGCAATATGACCTCTCGGTGCTCAACTTTGAATCTAGATCGAACTATGGACATACGAGCACGCATGGCGTATGGACATCGCCTAAAGGAATACAGAATAGGTAGGTTCATGTCTCGCCCTCCGAGACAAACGAGATAAAGTAATAGCATTTTCAGGTATTTCAAAGAATACCATGAGGGCATCATTTTATTTCTGATAACTAAGGCAGAAATTGAATACTAAGAAATCTTCCCGCACGACCAGTAGAAAGTCCACCCGTTCAAGTCCTAAACGGAATGAACAATATAGGCGATAATGTTTGGACTAATGACGCTATTTTACAGACTAGCAAATATTGATTTTACTCGCTACCAACTAACTTGTAATCATCAGAAAGTGGAGTTGCCCCAGTTTCCATTGAAATAATCTTGCCATTCTTGAATTTTAGGAATGACAATACGGCTTCTGAAGTAGAACCATTGGTAAAGTGAATTACAGAGTGAGCTACTCCGACATCGTTATTTTCAAACAGTATTCTATCGTTTTCAGGGCGAATAGTATCATTGCCGGCAAATCCCATCATATCAGACTTACTCATCGTAACGCCGCCAACATGAGGATTGAAGACAAAATCGTCATGAATTATTTCTGCGAGTGTTTCTTTGTTCCCTTTTTTCCATGCTTCGTTGTATTTTGTTATTATTGACATGTTTGCATGCCGTAATCATAGTTATTAAAAATTTCGTTTTAAATTTTAAAAAATAAATTAACCCTTTTTCCTTCTTGATGGTGATTTCTTTTTAGCAGTGTAAGGCTTATCCTTTAATGAAAGTGGTTTTTTATTTATGGCATTTAATTTCCTCTCATGGAAGGATTTTTTCTTCTCAAAAGGTGCCTTGATTTCATTTTTGATATCAATATTGGCTGATTTGAGATCTATTGCATCATTCCTAGTTAACATTCCATTTTCATCATATTTCCATCCCTTTGCAAATAAATTTTCATTGATTGATGGTTTGTTTGATTTATTAGTATTTTTTGATTTAGAAGTTGGTTTTTCCATATTTTTTCCAATTAATTTATTTAATTCATTTACAAGGTAGTTAGGCATTTTTACCATACTCCATTTACTTCCTCTAACATTTAACATTCCATATTTTCTCATAAACTCGAGTGTTAATTTATATTCATCTTTTCTAGTATATCCAAATTCCGAGACATAATGCAAGTATTCTTTTTCCAAAGGTGGATATTTAGTTATCCATTTTATTGCATTATTATCAACATGTTCCAATATTTTTTCAATTGAATCGCGCTCAGTATAGCCAATGTACCACTTTCTAGCCTTTAATTGGAGAACGTATACTAAGCCCATTTAACTCGGGCTAGGTATTATTAAATTAACTCGACCTAACATATTTGATAGAGAAATAGTTTGCCTCATTGAGATATGTCTTTTACTTTCTCTATCAAATCCATATGTCTTAATCTCCAAACTCCAAATGGAGTCATGGCTACCGCGATAAGAATTACGCCGAACATCAACTGCCAAGCGACACTTGGGATTATCGTAACAGGTACAATGAACTGCCAAGATGAAAAAGAGGCAGCTAAACCTACAGCTCCACCGTAGGCAAACAGGACACCGATAATTCCTCCAATTATGCCAATGAGAAGATTCTCAAACAAAAGCATCAGGCCGAGACTTCGTGTAGATGCCCCTAAAACCCGTAGTGTGGCCAGTTCTAAATCACGTTCTGCAACATTCATGATCATCGTGTTGAACATCACCACGATAGTGAACAGGAGGCCTAGATACATCATGGCCTGGAAGATTTTAGTTTGTTGATCGAGTAAACTGTTAATGCCGTCAAGAAGGTTTTGTCGTTTTACGACCCCCGTAGATACTTCTCCTAAAGCAGAGTCAACCTCTATTCCTTCTGGAAGTTGTAGATAAATCGAAGTTGCATTAACACCAAGAATCTCACTCAAATCACCACGTAGAAAATACATGGTGCGAGCCAATTCAGCATTTGAAGTTCCAACAATCTCAACATCCTGTTGCACACCATTAATACTCACTGTATGCTTTTCCCCTACATTCCATCCAAGAAATTTCATACTTCCTTCATCCATCATCACTTGGATCAAAAGTTCGTTGGCTGTTGGCACCTCACCCTCGACCACTGAAATCGAACGCATTCCGTTTTTGAATAAATCAAGGCCTACAAGAGTAAAAATACGGTCAATATCTTCGGAATCTGTGACCGACCCTAGTGGCATTTCGATAATCATCTCATAATAGGCTGAGTTACTATCTGCCCAATCTAAAACAGGACCTTCTGCGTCCGGCATAATGTAGACCTGTGCATCCCATGTCTGATCATCTTCAAGGCTACCAACAAAAGTTTCTTGCAGCCCTGCAGACATCATTTGAATTGAGCCAAAGAGCATTAGTGAGATTCCTACTGCAACAAAAGTCATAGTAAGGCGAACGGGTTTGCGAACGCTTGAACGTATTGAAAGTCCGAGTGTTGTTGGCATCCATGATGTGAGTCGCCTTAGAAGATTTGAACCTACACGCATTTCGTTTTTACCGCTTAAAACTAATAAAGGATCAAGGCGACTAGCTTTCCATGCGGGGAATGCTCCCGAAAGAAATACAATTAACATAGTGGAACTAATTACCGTTAGGAACACTGAGATAGGGATTGTTCGTATGATAATCGGCACTCCGACGAGGGTTTGATAGAAGTCTAACATCCAATTCATACCATAAGGCCCGAATAAAGCTCCAAGGGCGCAGCCAATACCTCCAATTACGATAGGAGATGCAATATAGCCAATCATCAACGATGAGCGTTTGACACCGAGTGTGCGCAACACTGCGATTTCTTTGGCCTGACTTTGTACTAAACGCTGCAGACTCAATACGATAGTGATGGCAGCTATTGAGGCAATCATCATGGTGAAGGGGATTGTTGTTCGCTTCGTACCTTCCAAATCCTGCCGCATTACCTCTACCGGTTCATTTTGGCCTCTATCTCGTACACGTGCATCTAATTCGGTTGAATTTAGAGAAATGTGAATCAGTTCCTTTATCGCATCAATTTCTTCACCTTCATACTCTTGAGTATTTGGAAAATCATACGAAGGGGTACCCTCGATATCTAAAACAATAGTGTTGCTGGTGCCAAGCACATTACCTGTAAGATGCGCCATCCCAGTATCGGAAAGGTAGCCAACGACATATTGGCCTGATTCTGGAGGGAACACAGTTCCTTCAGGCGCCATGAGGACATGTAATGGATGGTAACCTATTCCTACAAGCGTGAAGTCTGCAGTCGCATTTCCAGCCCCAATAGTTACGATATCTCCGAGACTTAGATTAAGGGCATCGATAACGTGGGCATCGAAGACAATCTCATTTGCTGCAACTGCAATTCGGCCTTCAGAATTTCCTGATGGTAGCCATACACGATCAGCGTTTGCATCAGCAGGAATGCCGTGCCAAAGAGAGTTGATTATTTGCTGTCCGTTGTCATTACTGTGGAACATTGTCCCTTGTGTAATGGTGCGGCCTTCGCATGAGTCAAGAGAAGTTTTGACAGTTGAAGAAATCCAAGCCAATTCTAGGGCATCACAGAAAGTATTCACTTGATCCGGTGACCAAGTTGTACTGCGGTTATCAACCCAAAGGTCTGCAAGATTTGCACCTTTATTATCGTCAGCCTGCATTGTATCATACATGCCTCCAAGATTGTGAGAATAACCTCCAAATGTGATACCAGCAAAGACTCCGACAAATACCATAAGAACCACTGCAAAAAGCCTTATTTTACTCCTCCACAGACTTCGAGCCAATCTTATGTTAAGTAGAGCCGACATAGGAAAACCTCATTCCTTTAAATCATTATCGAGGGATTTATCAGAAACTATCTTGCCACTGTCGATACGGATAACTCGAGTGGCATACCTGACCAATCCTTCATCATGAGTCACAAACACTGAGGTAATTTTTTCTTGCTTACACGCACTCACCAATACCTCCATAACTTTGTTTGATGTCTCTGTGTCGAGGTTTCCCGTCAACTCGTCTCCAAGTAATAGAGTAGGGTGCTTGGCGATACTGCGAGCGATTGCAACACGTTGTTGCTGCCCACCACTAATTTCACCGGGAAACCGATCAATTTCAGCCTCCAAGCCTACAAGTTTGAGCAGTTCTTTAGCTCGTTGAGGATCTTTTTTTCCTGCCAATTCTTGAATCAATAAAATATTTTCCAGAACGGTGAGGTCTTGGAGCAAATTGAAAAATTGGAACACATATCCAATGTTTTCTCTTCTGAACGAAGTCATTTGTTCTGAATTATTACGTGGGACTACTTGGTTAATGAACATGTAGCTGCCAGCGGTAGGGCTGTCGAGTGCCGAAAGACAGTTGAGTAATGTTGTTTTTCCCGAACCCGAAGGGCCCAAAAGAATAACTCGTTCGCCTTCCATTATTTCAAAAGTTACTCCGTCAAGAGCTTTTACCGCGCCAGCCGGGGTTTCATAATGCCGCTCAATGTTTTCCATTTGTAATAATTTTTTCATCTTTTCACCTTCTATCAGCCAGGTAGTGGCAAAAGAAATGACTGGCCATACACTATTTAACTAGTCGGCATTCTTTCGTGGCCTATTCCAGTCAATGCCTCAATTCCTAACTCTGTTATTGAAAGAGAGACTTTCAATAATGAACGTTTTCTTTCGACCATTTTCCAGTCGATTAGAGAGCGGACATGATAGGAAAGAACTTGAGAAGAAACTCCAATTTCTTCAGCTAAGTTGGCTCCGCTAGGGCCAGCTAAATTCATCAATTCTGCCTGATTCAAGTGCATAAGAATGGAGCTTTTAATGGAATTTTTACTGAAATTAATATCTAGCAATTGGCTTGAATAAGTTGTATTAGAAGGCATTGAATCTGCAAAGAAAATAAGCAACCTTCCATCTCTTCTGGACCAAATTCTACTTTCCTTCTCCAATCTGTCTAAATGGTATGTGGCTTGATTATTCCCTAGATTAGAAAGTCTAGTTAGGGCTGAAAGATGAATCCCTGGGTTGCTCTCAATGAATCCATATAGACGACCCCGTGTAAACTCGCCATCTCGGGTTTTGCGTACCGTACCAATTAGGAGTAGGAAACTCAACCATGTTTTTTTCGAAACTGTCCACCTTATTGGCTCGACGGAATAAATTACTCCAGTGACGAGGACTGCTGCTGACCCTCCGGCAGCAATTCGAATCGTGCTTGGTTGCAGAACAACCCCTTGGTGAATTGGTTCGTGTGTTGTCGGAAGAGGAATTGGCAGCAACTCGCACCTGCCATCTCCATCGATATCCAGAGGAACGCTGCTATTGTTTATTGGAGAGGATTGACATAGAATTTCATCTAAATCACTCCATCCGTCTTCGTCCGTGTCTTTGTCTAATATGTCGCAGGTTCCGTCCCCATCTAAGTCATTGGGCACTGAACCTGCGTCAAGTTGGTCAGAGGCGCATAATAGTTCGATATTGTCCCACCAACCATCATTGTCATCATCAGGATCTAGTGAATCACAAATTCCTGATGAATCGGTATCTTCAGGGACAGATAGTGAGTTCTGCGGATCAGTCCCACAGGATTCTTCATGGTAATCTGACCAACCATCTTCATCGCTATCTTCACCTTCTGCTGAGACATTGAAGCTCGCCACGCTCAGCAATATTGCCATGATGAACAGAAATGGAATTGTTCGAGCCATATGATTATGCGACCTGTGATTAGGTTCAAAGGTTATTCACACAAGTTTGTCCATGATAGTATGCTGCTGTACCATCTGGACAAGTAGCCCAATCCCATATGACGCCATCCAATATGGCATCTCCATAGACGCTGTTTAATTCAACAA